>WNGD01000290.1_pt1 | contig 115652 bp, 106 predicted proteins | sample 5400671 | NCBI WGS metagenome assembly WNGD01 (sample SAMN13153369, study PRJNA577476) | soil metagenome | isolation source: 40 cm soil or saprolite under grassland replicate 2 | place: USA:California | collected 2016-06-15 | reverse complement strand
ACTTCGTTACTCATAATGCGTCCCTCTCTTGCTCAGAGCACTAACTGGACAGATTCCTCGGCCTGTGGTTACATTGTACCTCATTTCTGCACACCATTTGCGACATCCTGTGGACAAAAGCGCCATTCCCAGCGTCCTCCGCTGCGCCGCCGATAGGGCAGATAATCTCCTTGGCACACATACTGCCACACCTCCTCAGCCGAGCAGTGGTGGCGGTGCATGAGATCACGGATGGAAAGGAAGTCGGCACAGGGGATCTCTCCGCTGAGGCGGGCCACTTCCTGCTCCGATAAACACACCCACAGTGCCGACCCGGCCCCCCTCTGATCGCCTGTGAGCACTCCATGCCCTACCCACACATGCACCAGCGATGACGAGATCTGCAGCCGTCGCGCTGCCTCACGGGTCGAGATGAGGCCATCACCTCGCACGACGACAGCTCCTGGTTCGACCGGACATGCAGTGGCAATTGCGTGCTGCTTGCGCAGGCTCGCTACGCGCCCAGCTGTCCAGGGTTTGCCTGTTGGCGTGCGTACCGCTTCGGCATTGAGCTGCTCAGCAATCTGATGGTCCGGCAGACGCCTGGCAAGCTCGCGCAATCGCTCCACGAGCGAGGCGGGAGCCAGACAATGCCAGCCAATGGGAGGGCAGACAATCTCATGGCTGGTCGTCACGCCACCGCTCCACAGCATGGTCATCGTGGCCTGCCGTGGCACTGTGGGGGTCAGGGTGATCTCCTGGATGATGGTGCGCAGCAACCGCTTGCGATCTGCCATGGTGGTCGTTTCGGCCTCCCAGACGGCGGGGACATTGAGCGTCAGCTGGCGCACTGCTTCCCGCTCTTCTTCGGTCAAGGGTAACAGTGTGGTTTTCTGGGCGACGGCATACTCCCGTTCCAAGTTCCCCAGCGCCTCCAGGGCGTTATTCCACCGCTTTTCTAGTTCGCGAGCGACTAAGCGATTTTCAGGATCAACCGCATCGTATTGGCGCTGGGCCAGCTGCACCTGATAGCGTGCCCGTTCAAGCCGAAGCTGCCAGCCCTTTTCACGATTCTTTCGCTCCTGCTCCAACGTCTCTAGCGCCGCGAGCAGCGTGTCGAGCTGGGCCGGTTTCACTGCCTCAAAGAAGCAAGCGCGAACCGCCTCATCGAGATAGCGTTGGCCAAAGGATTGACAGGTCGAGGCGGCATAGCGGACGGAGGCATCCCGGCAGACGTAGCGCGGATCGTGCTTGCTGTACTGTACTTGCATGCGCCGCCCACAGCGACCACAGAGGACCAGTCCCTGGAGCAGAGCTTCCCCCTCGCGTGGCGCACCGGGGCGGCGATGGATGAAATTGTACATGTTGGCACGCAGTTGCTCCCGGTTGCGCGCATACTGCTCCTCGCTGAGGTAGGCTGGGTAGACCCCCGACACCACAATCTCCCACTCCTCTTGAGGCAATCGATGTGCCCAGCGTTCTTGCGGTTCTCCTGGGCGGGGTTGCAGCACGCGGCGCCCGTAGACGAACATCCCCGCGTAGACGGGACTGGTCAACACCTCGGTGATCATCTGGTAGGTGGGACTCACCCAGAGCAGGCGTCCAGAATCCACCCCATGCTGAACATAGCGAGGCATGAGCAGTCCCTCTGCTTGAAAAGAGCGCTGGACGGCTCGTGCATTCTGAAGCTTCGCAAATCGCTCGAAGAGGGTGCGCAAGGTCCATTGCACCTGCTCGTCGGGATCTTTGACCACGCTGCCATCAGCCAGCCGCCGGAAGCCGACGGGCAACCGCAGAAGAAGCGCCCCCCTTCGTGCTTTGTTGAGCAGCCCTGCGCGCATGCGAGCGTGAAGAATATGCAATTCTGCGGCAAAGAGAGTCCCTTTCAACCCCAGCACCAGGCGGTCATTGGGATCGCGCAGGTCGTAAATCCCTTCGTCATCAGCAAGCAAGGTATCAAAGACGGCGCACAGTTCCAGCACCCGGTGCCAATCGGAGTTGAGACGGGAGAGCCGCGAGACTTCGGTGACGAGCACCAGGCCCACCTCCCCCAACCCGATCGCGGAAACCAATCGCTGAAACCCCAGACGCTCTTTGCTTGAGGTCCCAGAGCGGCCCAGGTCTTCATCCAGCACCACGATGCGTGGACGAGGCCAACCCAGAGCTTCGGCGCGCTCAGCCAGTTGATATTGCCGTCGCGTGCTCTCCTGATGGACCACCAGTTGCTTGGGGGTTGACTGCCGCACGTAGACCATCGCCGTGCGGTCCAGATGCGTTTGCTGAATGGCAGCAGCATGATTCATGAGTTCCTCCGATGCGCTGGGCGTGGAGATGACGATGCAACAGTTCGCCCAGTTGCGCGATCAGGTCGCGCTGGGCTTCTTTGGGAAACGTGAGCCACATGGCTGGCGGAAGATCCATCGGTCGCCTCCTCTGATGAAGCTCGATCCTGTAACTGCTTCAGTATATCAAGCAGTGAACGGACGCTCGTGACACTCCACAGAGGCAGAGCCTGGGGGGAAGGAAGCGGGGGGCACTGATCGGTCCACCGCTGAGGTAATTGCTGGGTGGAGCCAGAGGGCAGTTGAATGACTACATAGCTTTCTCCCTGCTTGGTCAGGGTGCGGACCAGGGGAAACACCTGGCCCTGGAGCGGGTGGTAAGGCGCCGTCACCTGAATGAATTGGCGCTGTGGAGAAGACTGGTCTGTAGTATGTTGGTTAGAGTTCCGCTCGCTATGAACGTGCCAGCGTCGGCATTACCTCCAACCTGGCGTTTGCTCAATGGACGCAGGTCTTTGGCAATGAGCAGATGACCGTGGCGCTCTTGGACCGGCTGGCCCATCGCAGCCACATTCTCCTGATGGAGGGCGAGAGCTTTCGCCAGAGTTTACAGAAGCAGGACTCGTCATCCTGAGTGTTCGAATGGCAAGGTGGTGGCTCACTTTTCCAACATCGCGTGGCTCACTTTCCCTTGACGTTCACACTTGTCTGGGAATGACTTCAGAGAGCCGCCTGATCTTCATAGGATTCGTTATGGTATTCAGACTATGCACTTACATTCTTCCCAGTTCTATTAAGAGTAAATCAGGAAAGTCAAAAGTCATTCCATCAACGCCCGCCTGGATTGCATTTTTCATAATTTCGGTGTTTTTTACACCACAAGCCCGAATGAATAATCCTAAAGAGCGCCAGTAATCAACTAAGGATCTGGTAATTTTTTCTGCTCTGGGACAAAAGCAATCTATTTTTGCCGCCACGACCATTTTTAGCATTCTCTCGGAGAAATCTGCTGTTAAATACCCAACGCAAGCAAATGGACATTTCTCTTTGATATTACAAATTGTTTGAAAGTTTCCAGAAGTAAATGTAACACGACCTAAAAGTCTTAATTGCTCAACCATGCTTAAAACTTCATACTCGATGCCAATCTGTTTTATTTCAAGGTCGAAATAAGTACGTTTTCCATATCTTCTGAGTGCTTCTATTAGTGAAGGTATTCGCTCACCTGCATATTTATCATCAAACCATGAACCTGCATCAAGCTGTTGTAACTCTTGCCATGATGATTCTTGAAGAACACCTGTTCCATTAGTTGTTTTGTCCAGAACAGTATCATGGAAAAGCACTAACTTTCCATCACTTGTCTTTTGTACATCAGTTTCAATCCCATCAACTCCAAGTTCTAAGGCAAGATCAAAGCCTGCAAATGTATTTTCTGGTGCCAGGCCTGCCGCCCCACGATGTCCAATAACTTTCATATTCCTCTTATAACCCGCTTTCTACTTAACATTAGCTTTTGAATTACTAATTAGTGACAAGCTTGGCAAAGATGGATAATAGTTCGCATCCTGCGGAAAGTCGAAGATATCGTAGAAATCACCAATTTTTGATAAACCATCACGTGGAGAAGAAGGTGGACCATAAGATTGACCTTTGACAGCCGCCTTATTATTCTTAATTGGAGTCGAGGTGTCAAACTGGTGGTTAATGCTTGCCAGTGAGGGTAATCTAAACCGGCGCTCGATGAACTTCAAGATCGAGCTATGCTCAAACAACTGCCCTGATATATATCCACGTTTTACGAAAGGCGAGATAACTAACATCGGGACTCGGAATCCTAGTCCATAAGCATCTAGTCGTGGGGGAACAACATGGTCAAAAAATCCTCCTGCCTCATCATAGGTGAAGAAGAGAGCTGAACTTTTCCAAGCACTCGAAGATATTAGAGCATTAATCACCTGTGACATCTTCTTCTGTCCCTTTTGAATATCCTGTGGGGGATGTTCACTCACCGGTCCTTCTGTAATCAAGAAAGATACCAGGGGAAGAGTACCAGCATGCAGTGCCATGTAGTAATCATCTTCCTTGAATTGGAGACGAGGGTCATTCTGCCATTTTTTGAAGAACGTCAGTGGATTGTAATGTTCCGATGCGGTACTACCTGTTCCGAGACCAAGATTGTAACACTTCCAGGTAATGTTATGAGCATCCAGTAGGTCCACAATGGTCGGATAATCCAGACTTCCGGCACTAATCTCATCAAGACACGTGCCGCCACAAGTGCCAGATACCAGAGTAAGGCGATTAGGGACGGTTGGACCAAGGACCGAACAAAAATAGTTGCCACAAAGTGTGAATGAATCGGCTAACGCATAATAGTACTTCAGATCTGAGCCGTCATAATAACCAAGGGTGTTATATCCATTAGCAAAAAAGCCATTCATAGCTCCATTATTCCATTCGCGATGAATGTCATACCAGAAGTGATTGGGATCCTGTGAGACAGGACTTGTAAAATGATATGGTTTGATAATACCCCCCTTACCATCAGGTTGCGAATAGTTTGAGGGGACGCCAAATTTGCCAGCCTTGGGGTAATAGCCAAAGTACTCGTCAAAGCTATGATTCTCTTGACAGGCAATGATTACATGCTGGATGTAATCGGAAACCCCCTTTAATGTTGTATCTGATACCTGCGTTGCAAAAGGTCTCGCATCTCTTTTAGCCTGAAGATTTCTTCTTCTTGTCTTTAATGTTGTATCTGATACCTGCGTTGCAAAAGGGTCGCACGCATCGAGCGTCAGAGCCATCCCTGTAAGCATACCGAACTGACGTAGTATACTACGCCGAGATTGACGCTTGTGAAAAAACTGCTGTAGTTCCAAGAAGTACCTCCAAAGCATCCTCAATAGTGTAGACAATGGCAAGGATCTAAAGCTTCAACATCTCCTAAGTTGTAATGGAAAATAGGGGGTGTAGTTCAGCGACTACCTCGCCCAACTGCCGACTCACAATACGATCTACTACTTCTAAGCCACGATAAGCATAGGGTAGCGCGTTCGGATAAGCAAAAACTCTTTTCCCACCATTTGTACCATTTAAAATAAAGTAACGGTGATCGTTCATGATCAAAGTGTCAGCAACGCTTGTAACTTCTGGAAAGGTGTAGCCACCGCCATGTGGAAGTATGTTGGCATTACGCACTCGACGCTTAACACTTGCAGGCAAGGAGTGTTCGGACAATACTTCTATGTTGATGTTTGGTATTCCTCGAATTAAATATGCCGGAAGGTCTGAGCGTAAGGTAACTGGGTACAAGGTATCTATGCCGGGCTTAAAATGGTAAGAACTGAGAAGTGCTGTGTTAAGATCAGCAAAGCCATGATGGATCTGATTGGAAATCGGGGTGAAGGTGCCGAAAAGGGCTTCTCCGATTGTCAAGCACTTCTGTTTGCTGTATTCTTCGTAATGTAAGTACATCGCATGATAGTCACGGGCCATTTGTTCAATGAGGATTCGAGCAGGGCCTAAGGGTGTATGAATGACTTGCATTTGGTCTCGAAGCGGCTGGCTTTTTACATAGTCCAGCCCTGTCCCTAATGCTGATGGACGCTTTACCTCAGAATCGCCTCCATGAACCACAAAAACGTACGGTGGCAGATTTTCCTGGCTCACAGACTTAACACGGTAAGCGTTGATAAAGTGATTACCATTATCATAATCCCAATCGACCTCAATACCCATGATGTTGGGTCGATTGCGCCGAAGACAATCAGTTCGTGCTGTAACTACCCTTAGATCTGGTTCACGATCCAATCCACCAACTAGAGCTGTGCTCGTACTGATCTGCAGATCGAGAAATACTAGTGGCAGGCTTCCATCACCCCAACTGAGCATTCCTCCAATGGCCTGTCCCCATTGCCACTTTGTAGGGTAACGTGTTGTAGTCATGTCTGTTGCGCCAATGAAGAGTGCATTAGCAGGATAACCAAGGGTTTCCTGAACATAGTGCATCTTCGCCAGACCATATATCATGTTAGTTCTAGCCAAATTAGTTGCACTATCATCTACTGCTAAAGAAGTAACAATATAATTTTGGGCTCGGTCTAAAAGTTCTCTGTTATCCATAGCTTCCCCTCTCTGTTCATAACCGAAGAATCCCTCTTAAGAGGTAATCAGCCAACATTCTGCCAACTGCTCGTTCCCGCCTTAGAATAAGAGGGCGCTTGAATGTTGGAGGTCATGACATGCATTTTCATTCTTTTTTTCCTCCTACCCCTCGCTTAATGAGCTTTAGAAACTTTCGTCCTACTCTTTGCAACCAATAATGAGCAAAACCCATGCTTGCTATCCAGGCAGGAGAAGGGTCCCTCCAATTAAGATAAGGATATCTCATAGGGATGAAGAAAGTAATACAGAAGTCTAGTATTGCCTTGACTGGTGGGTTTACACCTGGTCTACCACCTTGTCGCACTGCTGCTAGCGTTGTCAACATATCGCCATTCAGGTCACGCATCCAACCACCAGTGCGATAGCTCTTCACCTTATCGATGCGCTCTCCATTTGCCCATTGATAGAGCAGATAAGGAAAGTCAACTCCTGCATGTACAGCATTCTCAATAGTCATATTGAGTCGCGGATTAATTTCCATCAAATAGGGATTACCAGCATTATCACGCCGAAACTCGAATTGGCTGTAGCCTTCCAACTCGATTTCACGCACTAACTTTTCTGCTTGATCGCCAATATCTGGCGGGAAGACTATGGCCTGATGGAGCACACTTACGCCACCTAGTGGTGGAATAGACCGCTTGGTCCACTGGGCAAAACGCGCATAGATTTCACCATTCGCATAAAGTAGACCTAGCGACTCACGCCTTCCTGGGAGAAACTGTTGGAAAAGCACTGTACCCCCAAAACGTGTCAATTCCTCGACAGCCCGAAGAGCTTCGTCAGGTGTTGTTACCAGGCACGGTCCAACCCTCGTTCCTTGTTGTGCAACCCTTATCCATGATTCTACTGGCTTGACAACCGCTGGCAGCCCAATCTCATCCAGTGCCATCTTCACCTCATTTACAGAGCTTACCGTGATACTATGAGGAACTCCTAAACCCAGTTCCTTGGCAATGTTCAGCGTTCGCTCTTTATTAATGGCTATTCCCAAGGCTGGTTCCTTAGCCAGCGCGATGTGGACCCTCGGCTCAAGTTGGGCTCGATACTGACGTAGTAACGCGATAGTGCTATCTGCGGAGGTGATCAGCACCCGTGCGCGAGTACTTTCTAGTAACTGCTCCAAATAGGTAAAATATTCCTTTGAGCCCTCCCCTGCAGGACAAACAAACGCTTGCTGACACCAACGTGACGAGAAAGTGGGTATATTAGCAAAGGTTTCCAGTGCAGCAACACGTAAACCGCGGCTTCCAAGTGAGCGCACGGTCATCAGGGATTGGCGCAATCTAGCATCCAGTATCAACGCATCATAGGTTATATTACCTGTTGCCAGTGATGAGTTGCCCTCCACTTGCAACAAATAAGCGGCTTTTCGAGATTTATTTAAATTAGAAATATTCAAGTATCCCCTCCTATTCTAGAAGAGCACCAGCCATATCTCCTCATCACCGGGCATAACGCCCGATTAGATGCCATTTCGGGCGATCAAGACCTTCAGCGTCTTTAAGAGAATGAGGAGATCGAGCATCAAAGAGCAAGTATAAATATACTGCATATCAAGCGGGATGCGGTCTTCATAACAGCGGTGACGATTTGGACTGATTTGCCATAAACCGGTCAGGCCGGGTTTTACTGAATGCCGCTTCTCTGCATGCTCGCCATAAAGGGGCAGTTCCCGTTGATGGATGGCACGTGGACCTACAAGCGACATATGTCCAACCAGGACATTGAACAGTTGGGGCAATTCATCCAGATAGATTTTACGCAGAAAGCGACCGACGCGAGTCACACGCGGATCATTTTCCAACTTCATGCGCTGGCGAAATTTCTGGATAAGATCGGCATGCTCTTCGAGATAGCTATCTGCATTGGGAATCATTGTGCGGAACTTGAGCATGCGAAAACTCCGGCCACGCAGCCCGACCATTTCCCGACGATAGAGTATACGGCCTCCATCACTGAGTTTAATACACAGAGCAATGATCAAAAATATAGGCATCAGAAGTACCATGCCAATTAAGGAGAGTGTAATGTCGATGAGACGCTTTGAAATAAGGTAGAACTGTGAGGGCCCGTAAATGATTTCGATGACGGGAGCATCTGTCATTAAAACACTGGTTGCCCTCTGACGGTAAACTTGAATTTTGTCTGTCTGCTCCTGCATGATTGTTTACCTCTCTTCCAAGAAAATCCCCTGTGGGCGACATACATCAAATATTTAAAGAATAGTTTTAACGCTATTAAAGAGTTTCTGTGCTCAAGGATCCTTCCCCTATCAGCTCATTAGATATCCTCCTTAGTAGCTTTTTTGCCTTTTTGTTGCAGTAGATAGCGAGTGAAGTCGAAGCTCGCTATCCAGGCCGGAAGAGGATCTCTCCAATGCTGAAGTGATGAGCACACCTGTGCGAGTACGATCGAGGACCTGTTCTAGACCAGCAAGAAAAACTTCGGCACTGCCGTCCGTAGGACAGGCAAATGCTTGCTGGCACCAGCGTGAAGAGAAGGCCGGCACTCCATCAAAGGTCTCTAATGCTGCCACACGCAATCCACGGCTCCCAAGCGAGCGTACTGTTACCAATGAGTGCCGCAAGTGAGCTTCGAGCACCAGTGCATCATATGCTGTCCCACGAATCGCAGCTTGTGGGGAATCGCTTATAAGGCTATCATCTTTTAACCGCGATCGATGATTGTCATCTCGCAATTTGTCTAAAAACTTACTCATCGTATTTACCCTCAATTCTTTTCCACCAAGCGAATCCAGGTATAAATTTGCGAGAAAGGGCTGATCGAGTGTGAGTCGATACCACCTAGGCGGTGTTAATCTCATCACTCTTATCATCAAGCTTCACGGGGAAGCTCATAACAGACTTCTGGAAAGTTAGCAGCGAGTTTACGAGCATTCGACCCGCGGACAGCATACCCTTCCAGAAGGAGAATCCAGGTTTTAAAAGGTTCCTTACACCAGCAGCATCCGCGGCTATGAGTAGCCAGTGCCATGATACATCGACCGCAATACGATGGAGTTGTAAGGGATCGCTTTCGGGAGTATTGACGCCATAAATAGTTGTTAAAGCGGCAGCATAACCTGCCCCTCGCACACCTTGTAAGGCTCGTTGACCAATATGTTCGGCCTTCCCAATAGGGTATGCAAAAGTACGTACAGGATGGCCTAATTGCTGTTCCAGGACAGTGAGGCACTCAGCAACCTCATATTGGATTTCCGCAGGATCGTTCAAATATGCCAGCACTGGATGGTGCATGGTATGTGCACCATATGAGACCCAGCCACTCCGCTCCATTTCGCGTATCTCCTCCCAGTTCACGACCGCCTCCTTCTCGGTAAGAAGCAGCGCGGGCACAGCCAAAGCTGCGCGAACCATGGTGAGGAAGGCCTCGCGCTCAGCAACCGATTGGGCCTCGCGTGCTCTCGTATAGATTGCTCGTGCCAGGGCTGTTCGTCCCTCGGGCCGGCTCAGATCATAGCTGCAACCTTCAATGCTCGCCTTGTCCACCTGTGCCTGCTCTACCAGGCAATCACCTACCAGCCACCAGTAACAGTCAGGGCTCTCAATGTAGCCAGGAATGAGGAATACAGTGATGGGAACCTGCAATTCACGTGCCAGGGGGAAAGCATGCGTATAGATATCGTGATGCCCGTCGTCAAAGGTCAGCACTAACATCGTGCGACGGTCACGCACTTGCTTCGCTGACTTATTGACCTCGTAAAGCTCTTTCAAAGCCTCTTCGAGATGGAGTATGCGATAGTGACGACGCAGGTAAAGCAAATGATTGCGTAGATCTCCACCTGATGCACGATGGTAGTTGAGAATGATCAAGCGCGGCCCGAAGAGCCGTCTGAACCAAACAGCAAGCTGCAGCAGTCCAAGATAGTAGAAGATTGTGAAGAGTTTTTCTTGTTTAGGCATAGTTTTTTCCCCCATGAACACGTGTATGCCTGGCGACCGAACTTACTACACGTTGTGCCGCTGCTTTAGTACCAACTACAAAGCGATAGAGCGAACCACAGCTAGATACTGCAGAAAATCCGACAAAGTATAAGCCTGGTATACTGCTTTCAAACTGATTATTCAGCATATGCTTCCGCCAGAGGTTGAGGGGTTTGCCAAAGATGGCCGTCCGTAATCCCTTCTCTAGTGTGTACGCCGCCGTCGAGAGTCCATAAGGGCCAGCGCCCACTATCACAACATCATACTGTGGAGCAGATGCAAAAGCACGTTGCTTTGCGACGTTCGATAGAGCTCTCACCAGAAAACCTCCTCACTACTTAAGAAGAGAAAACCTTGTTGCTTGCTGGCGGCCATATTTTATGGTAGAGACGAAGAAGTTGCTCACGCTCTTTCTCCCAGCAGAACTCGTGCCTGGCGGCTTCTAAAGCATGCCGGTGCATACGATCAAGAGCAACACGATCAGCCAACATGCCACTGATTGCTGCAGCGATATCAGCAGGGTCAAGCGATGATATAACTTGTCCAACATCGTATGTTTTGATGACTTCCGCAGTTGCATCGAGCTGAGAGGCGAGCACAGGCAGCCCAGCCATCAGGTACTCGAAGAATTTATTGGGCAGCATCATTTGCACATTGCCGGAGTAGTCCGGGCTATAGACAATCAGGCCGAGATCTGCTGACGCCGTCCAGTCGAGCAGTTCTTCATAGGGAGCAGGTGGAAGAATCTTGACGCGGTCACTCACCCCTTCACTGGCAATCAAGGCTTCCAGCTGCGCCCGCGTGGATTTCATATCTTTGCCCATCATAACGATGACGATATCTGGGGCTAAGAACGGTGCAGCGCGGATGAGTAGATCCAGGTTGCGATCGGGTTGCAAGTTGCCCTGATAGAGAGCTACGCGTACACCAGGACCCAGTCCAAGCGCCTGCCGCAAACGGTCGTTTTTAGGGACTACGCGATAAGGAGGAAGATTGCGGATCAGGGTTATCTCCTGGATGTGATAGCGTTGCTGCATCTCCTCTACCATAGGAGGCGAAACAGTAATCACTCCGGCACAGCGCCGCAGCATATTCACAAAAAGGACAGCTAACAATTTGTGAAGCCGCTGCCTGTTTCTACTCATTTCAGATAAAGGTCGCTCAGATAAAGGCAGCTCATGAGCATCGAAAATCAGCGGCTTACGACGTATGAGCGCTGCAATGTAACATGCTGGCAGTGCCGAGACATCATGCGCATGATAGATATCTGCCGGGGCCTGGATCAAGCGAAGTGTGCTATGAATAAGTAATTGCCCTGCTCTGATGAAGGACCAGCGATCGAAGCGGGTAGAGAAAAAAGAACCGGGCATGAGGACATGTTGCAGGCAAATGCCATGAAAATCTTCCTGGGCGGGACGGGTGTGTTCCTCTTCAACATCCACAATGGAGACAGCAAATCCTGCTTCCTGGAGTGCCGTGGCATCGCGCAGCACCCGCTGGTCAGTGCGTACTATGCCGAGCACATGCATACAGACCTTGAGGGGTGATGACTCTAAAGTTTTCCCCTTCTCGAGCGAAGGGTGAGGGCGGAGCATAATTTTCATAAGATAGAACCTATTATCGCCTTTCTAAAATATCGTGATAGAGACGAACAAGTTTTGGACTTTCCTTCTCCCAACGGAATTCTTGTTCGGCAGCCACTAGACCATTACGACTCATGCGTGAAAGAGCAACAGGGTCTGCCAGCATTTTATTAATCGCTGCAGCAACCTCTGCGGGGTCAACCGAGGTCAAAATTTGCCCAATGTCATTGGTTCTAATAACCTCTGCGATAGCATCAAGCTGTGAAGCTAGCACAGGCAGACCTGCCATCATATATTCAAAGAGTTTGTTCGGCAGTAACAACTTCACATTAAGAGAATAACCTGGATTATAGAGGATCAAACCTATATCTGCTGAGGCCGTCCATTCCGGCACTTCCTCATAGGCGGGAACGGGGGGGATAATTTTGACGCGATCGGCAACCCCTTCACTGGCAATCAGGGCTTCAAGCTGAGATTTTATCCCTTTGAAGTCCTTGCCCATTATCACGATAACGATGTTCGGTTCTAAAAATTTTGCAGCACGGACGAGTATATCCAATCTGCGGCTAGGCAGCAAGAGGCCTTGATAGAGAGCAATACATGTGCCGGGACTCAAATCAAGATGCTGCCGCAGCCGATCGCTTTTCGAAACTGCTCGATAAACTGGAACATTGCGAATCAACGTCACCTCTGGAGTGTGATAGCGTTTTTGAAGCACCTCTGCATTCGGGGGAGATGAAGTGATAACTCCTTCACAGCGCGGTAGCATGTAAGTAAAAAGACGCGTTGCTATCGCAGTCAAACTACGCCAGCGCGTATAGCTTGGGTCTTCAAAAGGGAGATCAGGAGAATCAAAAATAAGCGGTTTCCGGCGCAAGCGTGCTGCTATATAACACGCCAGTAAGGCCCTTTCAACATGAGCATGATAGATATCTGCTGGTATGCGCAATAGACGAACCGTGCCAAGAAGGGTTAGCAGTGCTAGTTTGACAAGAAACCAGGGCTTGAAGCGCTCCGAGATAAACCAACTCGGCATAAAGATATGTTGCAGGTGAACGCCATCAATCACTTCCTCAACAGGTCGTGTACGTTCACCTTCAACATCAACAATAGTGACTATGAAGCCTGCTTCTACCAGCGCAGTGGCGTCGCGCATTACCCGGTAATCATTACGTGCCGGGTTTAGGAGGAGCATGCATACTTCTACAGGGGTCATGGCTGTAGGCGCTGCTTCCAGCGAGTTATCAGGATAAGTTACTTTTTCCACAATTTAAAATCCTCCCGTGCCCTCCAGTTTTTGTACATATTGATCAACGTTAAAGGTCCTCCGAGCATTACCAGGCAGAGGCTATAAACAGCGAGGGCAGCGATATAAATGGCAGCCGCTGCAAGAAATTGCTGAGCCTGTGCCAGGAAACTGCCCGCTATAAAAAGAGCAATACCAACCAACAGAGCAGCAATAAAAATGCCGAGCTTGTAGGGAATGTAATAGATGCGTTGATTTATAACATAGGCGATGAAGGCTAGCGCTATGTAGGCAACAAGTGTTGAAAGCGCTGCCCCGATTGCTCCATAGAGAGGGATCAGAACAAAGTTGAGCCCGATGTTTAGCAGAGCAGAGAAAGCCGTATAAATGATCCCTAGCCAGTTTTTCCGTCGTACAGCAACTCCAGTTGTGAAGAAACTGTAAAGACCATAGAACATCGTGGAGGCCGCAATGATAGGGATAATGGGTGCTGCTGAATGATATGCAAGTGGGAAGAAGAGAATGAGCACACCCATGCCAACCAGTGAAAAGCTGAAGGTGATAAATAGCAAGGCTATGCTAAACCAGCGAAATACAAACTGGAAGACATGGGCCGCATCATCTCTTTTAGCAATAGCAAACATAGCTGCCGGCCAGGACAACGAGAATGGCGATAGGACAACGACACTGATTACGCCACCCAGGCTGTAAGCCACACCATAGCTTGCCGTTTGAGCCAGTGATCCCAGGCTGCTGAGCAGATAGCGGTCTGAAAGTTGTAGGATCCATATTGTTACAAAAGAAGTGACCAATGGTATCCCAAAAGATAAAAGATTCCGGGCCACATCAAAATGGATACGCAAACCTGCACGCAGAAGAACAATGGGCAACGTACAGGCCACGACAACCGCATACCCTCCTCCTATTCCAAGGAGTGAACCTGCAATGCCTAGATGGAGTACGCTTACCAGGATAATGGTGGTGACGAGATTGACGAGGAGGTTGATGATGGCTAAACTCGAAAAGAGCATAGCCCGGTTTTCTGCGCGCAACCACGAGAATCCCGGTATGGTGAGGTTCTGCATAAGTACAACCAGGGCAGCAAGTCTCACAGCGCCACTCAGAGAAGAGCTTTTAAACAAAAGAATTGCCAACCATGAACCTGCCCCCGACACCGCGATGGTGACAGGTATCGAAATGAGCAACAACAAAGAGACAACGGTTGAGACGACCCTTAAGCGATCGCGTTGAGACTCATAATCATAATTGTATGCACGAAAAAAAGCACTATTCAGACCAAACTGTGTTATGCCTACCATCAGGGCAATGAGCGTATTCAGCACAACGAGTGCACCATAATCATGATGCGAGAGCGCGCGCGTTAAAAATGGCGCAAGGATCAGCGAGACGAGTGGTGAAGCCACGGAAGATAGAGCATAGATACCAGAGCTTTTAACAAGGTTTCGCACGAGCGAAACATACCCATCTGTTCCTGTGCTCTCAGAGGGGGATCCCGCCATTTTCCTCGTACCTGGAATTACAGGAATAATCCAGGTGGGTTGCTCGTCAATAGCCGAACCGTCTATCATAGGGGAATAAAACAGCTCCCGCCGGGTAGGTTCGCGATTGATCGATGGAGGCAACTGAGTGCTGCTCGCGCCCGGCAGTATGTATGTAGGATTATCATTCATCTCCGTGCACTCTTTTTCCGTTGTTGCCTCTGGCAGAGGGTTCTCTTCCTGCGGCAACGGTGCTCCTTGCAAGAGTGCGGGAGAGATAGGTTGGACTATCTCTCTGTTACGGGTATTTTTGTAATTGCTTGGCTCATCAAATAAAGTCACGTTCGGCTTTCAATCCTCTCCACGCTAACAGCTTCAGTCTTTTTTTCTCCAGCCAAAATCTCATCTAATGCTGACCAGTATGTTGCTCGCATCAAAGTGCGCCTGAACACGGCAGGACTATGGTGCTTCTCTATGTATTCTCTAGCCAGGTCTCCCATCTGCCGGCACAATGGCAGATCGCTCACGAGCCGTACAAGCGCCAGGGCGGTCTGCTCTACGTCTCCAGGCGGTACTGCGATGCCACGTCCTTCAGCCAGCAGATGCGCATTAGATAGGGGCTCGGTTGACGCAACCACTGCACAGTTCGATGACATTGCCTCCAGTACCGCCATCGCAAAACAGGCTCCTCGAGTGCTGGTATAGAGGAATATATCGCTTACAGCAAGCAGCGACATGACCTCTTCGGAAGAGATTTGGCCCCAGAGCAAACAAGTCTGACTCAACCCGCGCCTGGAAATATCTTCTTCTAGGTGCTTACGGAGTGGTCCATCGCCAGCAATGATGACGCGGACACGCGCGCTCAGATCTGGAGGAAGTAGGGAGAAAGCCCGGCTTATACCCTCCAGTGCAATGTCTATACCTTTCTCCGGCGCAAGCCGGCAGATGATGGAAATGACGATGGTATCGGCAGCAAGCGCCTTTTTCTCACGCAGGCTTGCTTTCGATTCAGCATCAAGTACGAAATGACGATTGATATCGATCATACTGGGATAACGTGTGATACGACTCGAAAATATGCCGAGGTTTTTACAAGCCTCTTCGACATCATCTCCTGGGACACCAGGGACCAGAAAATGATCGACTAAGCGAGCGGGAATGGGTGCCAGGAGACAAAGTGAGGTCCAATATAACTCAAAGCGCAGCCTGGCCAGTAAGCGAATGGCCCAATGATGCCATTTCCTGTTTACCAGAAGTTCAATACGTTCGGCACGATATACACCTGATACACGACTCGTCAGCCAGGTCAGGTGGCAATGGTCAATACACACCACTCGCACACCTGCCAGCTTTGCTGCCAGTGCTGCAAAGGTCGCTGTGAAGAGGCTATCTTGTGGCAAAATAACATGATAGCCAGCACCATGATGTATCCGCGACATGAGCTTGCGAAATCCGGCCAGGATATACAGCCAGATGTTAGGAAAGGCAGATGGCGTCATGCTTGCAGTACCAAAGCGGTAAATAGTAAAGTCTTGCGCACGCGGTCCGACGATTTGTGTTAAATATTCTATCTGCCATATATCTTTTGTTACCTGAGCAACTCCCTCCAGGACAGTAAGGACTCCCCCCATAACGGGAAATGCAGGGAGGGGGATGCAGATAGGCCGCAAAGATGCCGGTTGGGGTGCGGGGAAAAGTGCGGTACGAACCCGGCCCCAGAAAGCACGACGATACCTGCTCCAGCGCTCAGCAATCAGGTAGCGCAATCGAGGTCCAAAGCGGTGTTGATAGCCTTTCCAGCGAGAAACGATTGTCGAGCAGTGATTGCAGGTAGAAAGCCTGGCCACTGCTTCAAGCAGCATAGTCTGTAAAGCCAACTGAGAAGGGGTTGCAAGGCGTTGATGGAGTAAGTCGGTGTACGTCCAGAAGCCCAGATCAAATTCTCTAAGGATATCGTGCATCGTGGCGAGACTGCGAGAAATGAGCTTCTCGATCTGGGCATCACCGGTCAATGCTACATAGTCATAAAGCCCCAGGAGCGCGAAAAGAAAACCGTTGAGCGCATGTGTGGCCGGGTAAACAGCCATGTCCTCAAAGAAGATACCATTTGCACCTGTGGGAGCAGTAACGCCGCCGTCGAGAATATCTTGCTCAAAGGTACGAACAACACGATTGATAACCTCAAGAAAGGCTTCCTGGTGAGTAAGTTGATATGCTCGCATCAAGACAGATATGCCACTTCCCTGCGCGGAGGCAGAGAGCCAGGAGCCTCGTGGATGAAAATCTGGATGATGAAAAGAGATCGGCCACCCGCCAGCAGCTTTGCCGATGCGTTCTTCGTGTTCAATGAGCCAGTATGCCTGTGATAAGAACATGTTACGGTGCTGCTCGTCATTGGTTGCGAGATACATGTTCCAATGGGCCAAAGCATAATGTGCAATCAACGCGGGATCATATCCAGCCGGGTTTACTCGATATGGTACACCTGCTGCATCGAGTGTGCTATCTGGCAATGAAATCGACGACGTGTTCTCTATTTATTGGCTCTATTTGACCTTCTATGCTGCGATGTTGTATAGACATATGCTTAGAAATTCTCCGAGACTCATTGCAAATTATTTGTCATCTCATTACTTTTCTCTGGCGTCCTTTCAGCAAGCTGGCTCTTCATAAGCAAGGAAGATGAAAGAGCGCCAAGAATTAACCAACCAAACCCTGCTAATGGAGGGAGTGTCCAGCCGTTGATACTCAAGCTGTTGATGCTTAACGTTACAACAGCGACTATGCCGCCACCTAGCAAGGAACGTGCTTTTGTATCGGCCAGCCTCCAGTTACGCAAAGCCAGCCACAGGGCAAATGAAAGGAGTGCAACAAAGACGATAAGTACTGGCAAACCTGCCATAGCAGCCCATTCCAGATAGGAATTGTGGGGGTGATCTAAAGGTTGAACTTGAGCTACTACTCGATACGGCTCAGCACGCTCCACATAGGCGGTATAGCCCAGACCGACCCCGCTGAGAGGGAACGCACGAATCACATTCAAGCCAGTCTGCCACGCGCTGGTTCGCGATATTACCTCATAGGTACTGGTGGCATGTTGAAGCAGGAGGGCGATCTGCGAGGGGAACAAAACAATTACTGCTCCCGCGGCAGCAAGCATAATTACGGGTATCTGAATGCGGTAAAGAGCACGCCCAGCAAAAGCTATGAGGGCAACGAGACCTGCCAGGGCGGCTACCCACGCGCCATTACTATATGTGAAGAGTAAGGCGCTTACCATAAGAAGCGCCTCGATAAGGTAGAGAATTTTTTTCAAGGAGAGCGGTGCTTCAAGAAAGAGGCCCAAAGGAATAAAGAGCATCATAGCAAAAAAGGTGCCATTCCAGTTCGGGTCCACGAAGAATGATCCGGCACGATGAACATAGATATTGTTGGCCAGTTGAAAGTTTAGCACGTTGGCGAGGAAGCTATCAAAGCGCGAGGACTTCAATAAAAATATGCCGGTAATTGCCAGAATAAGGGTATGTATGGCCACCAGCGCCCCAAAAGCAGAAAGAAATTGGAAGAGGCGCCTGACACTTGCCATATCGCGAGCGACGACGGCCCCCAGCCAGAACATAATCAAAGCCCCGGCAATAGTATTGGGATAAAAGTAAAGAGCGTCACGCGGCGTAACGATTCCACGCAGTGCAGGGGAAATTGTCAATACCAGAAATAGAGCCCATAGCCATAAAGCACGTGGTACTACCCAGGGGAAGCGGCGCGATTGAGCTAAAAAGAAAATCAATAGCAATACGAGCGCCATTACTTGCGCAACAGCTTCCAGCCCCAGGTACCAATCAAGTAAAAGGTGAAGCGCTATGACAATAGTTGCAGCCAATTCATTCAGGCGCAGAACAATAATGATGCACATAAGCAGGCCACCGATGATCAGCCATTGGATGGTGGAGACGAGGACGCTGGTGGAATCAGCTGCTGGTAAGGCTCTGGCAAGGATGGAAGGGAGATACCCTTCCAGCGCCCCTACCAGCAGCAGTGCAACCGCCAGGGCCAGTATGAGCAATGGCGCAGATAGGGAAAGCCCTTCTCTTGCGGTTCTCATCGCTCAACTTCTCCAGATCTTTGCAGGGACTCAGTGGCAAGCATAGCCCATTCCTAGATTCGTATTCTCAGTCAAGGATCGCGTCAGCGTCACTACTTGCCGCGTGCTAGACACTAACCCTGCCGACTTATTAACTACTTGTGCGCAGGACGGCAGGGTTATCCGCAAGTGCAATGTCCACTGGGCACCTGCCTGTCGCTGAATAAAATACCCATACTGCCAACCGTTTGTCCCCTTCTTTGCTGCACCAGGAGCCATCCATACCAGGGTGATGGTGCGCTTCTGACCAAAGGTGAGCGTGAAAAAGCCTGCCCACACCTCGTGACCAAAGGCCCGGCTCGATCCTCGCGTCTCCCAGCCATCGTGCACACGTAACCTGCTGCCAGGCGGTACATAGACACGCACATAATCTCGATAGGTGTGGTTGCCATCATACCACGGACCTTTGGTCACCCATGCATAGCTTATCGTGGTGTGATGAAGAGCGTTGCCTTGTGCATCGATAGTCACCTGGTCGTTTAATGTATTGGTGACAAAGCTATTTGCCTTGTTTGGGGAGATATTAGCGTCCACAACAAAAAGGCCGTCACCTTTGGGCGACAGAATAGCCCCATCAAGCTGATAGTGCTGGAGAAGACCCTCTGCTACACTGGAGTTGAAATAGATCTGCAAATCTTTTGCATGTAATGAACTGGCCATCAGTTGCAAGAATCTGGAAGAATCTGAAGGTGCGAGCTGGCGGGCACGAGCAAGAAAGTGCTCCGCCAATAGTGCTATGAAGTGTTTACGGGTTGAAGAAAGCCCATCAGGTGAAGGAATCACAGAACTCCCGTCACTTGTCAGCCCTAATTGGTGGTAATGAATACGATCAATCAGATTTTGGGGAGTCACGGTCTCGTGATACTCTGGAATGTTGATGGGCCCGGTAATCAAAAGAGCTTGCTTGATGAACGCGGGGGTAATGGCAATTACCCCCTGAACAGGGAGATGGCCTCCTTCTCTCTTATAATTCTGTTCACTATAGCGTGCAGCCGTTGGGAAGTCCGCGTCGAGATTGGAATCGCGGAAACTCCAACTAGATCCTCCTATATCAAACCAGCTATAAGCTGATGGATAAGGAATGCTCTTGCCAGCAGCAATAAAAGATCTATCAAGCAAATAAGTATCCGTAACGTGAGCAGCCGAAAGGCGTCCTCCTGAGAGAGTAAGAATGCCATAGTTGCCAATGAAGCCGCCACCGGGTCTCAGTTCGGTCGAATCAAGCACTTCAACCATGTAGTTTGCCGGCGTACCAATGCCAAGGAGTGTAGGAGCAATAGGGAAGAGTTTGTCAGCTAGATCAAGCCCCTTCTGTAGATTAGGTATATTTTCGCGGAAGGTGGCGAATACCTTGCTAAGGCGCGGGTCAACCTGCAATTCTGCTGGCTGTAAGCGATTGACTTGCTCAACGACCAGGGCGAGTGTTACCTTGATCTGCTGAAAATCCTTCTCTATAGCCGAGAAATCCGCCATCGTGAGGCCCTGTTCCTTAGCACTCAGCAAGTTGTGAAGTCTTGAGTTGAGCAAAGCTAAGATATTACAACCGGTCACTCCAGTCTGGGACAGCTCAATGGCTATGGGCAACAGGCGTAACGCGGCGCTCAGGCGAGCACCATATATGGGAATAGACATGCTTATCCCTGGCAACGATTTTAAATCTCGCTCTACATAGGCAAAAGCAGTTGCGGCGGCAGCGAACTCGTGCTGCGCCTGAGCGATACTCTGAGTATTAAAAGGATTTTTGGGCAATCCCTTCAAAAGCGTCTCGGCTGTTTTTAGATGTTGCATGCCCATTTGTGCCAAAGACAAATCGCTATGATATTTCGCACTGTAGGTCTGGTACTCGACGACCGAAAATGCTGAACTGGCGGTACATAAGAGCACAAGGATGCCGGCAACAAGGTAAAGCCTTGTTGCTTTTCGCCTTTTGCCTATTATTCTCTGCCTATCCTCCACTTTCAGGCTATCCACAACTTTCACATTAACCACCTTTCCTTCCGTCACGTTCGCCTGGCCGCGATTGTGTTTCTTGCTGTACAGGATAGACAGATAATGTCTTTATTGTGTTCCTGTTGGATAAGTCAAGCTGAGGTTGTGTATCTACCTCCATAGGAGAAACGGGTACCATCCCTACCGCGCTGTCAACTAAGTCTTCCTTGGCCTGTGCTTCTGAGCGCTTAAAGGTATCTAGTGAGGTAGATGAAGCGGCAGCAGAGTTCGCATTTTTCATGTTACGACTACTCCTCTCACCTCCCTGCTCATCAGCGCGATAGTAATAGTAGGAATAGAGGCTGTCACTGCGACTGCGACGTTGTCTATTCACAACGCAGCCAAGGATACGAGTCCCAGCCTTCTCGAGGAGGGCTTTTACCTGCTCAAGGTTTGCCCTTTTGGCACGAGTGATATCGGCTACGAAAAGCGTGCCGTCTACCTTTGATGCCAGAATGCTAGCATCAGACAAGCCGAGTAAGGGAGGAGTATCGAAGATCACGATCTCAGCTCCGCAGCTAGTAAGAGCTGTAAGGAGCCGTTGCATAGCCTTCGAGTCGAGCAACTCGGAGGGATTCGGTGGCAAGGGCCCCGAAGGCATGACACACAAGTTCGGAATGTCCACCGCGTGGATGAAAGGATCAAGAGACAATTTGGGAGCGTTCAACGTACTCGAGGACGGTCCATGCGTAGAGGCGGAATACTGATAGTGAGAAGCCGCTTTAGAGGCGGCCAGCGTGCTGAACGCTAGTATGGCATTGCTCAGGCCCATTTTGTCTGCTGGAATGCCAAATTTTTCATGCAATGATGGACGACGCAAGTCGGCGTCTATAAGAAGCGTATTTTTACCCGCCTTGGCCATAAAAATGGCCAGATTTGCGGAAATGACGCTCTTGCCGTCACGAGGCAAAGCACTGGTGACCACCATGGTTTGCAGTGGTTTATCGATAGCCGCGAACCCGATACTCGTACGGAGAATGCGATAGGCCTCGACATTGGTATTACGCCCCGTTGGATTAATGGTATCTTCTTTAGGGTCTGCTTGCCGGATTGTAGCCAGAACCGACCAGCCCAGCAATTGGGAGAGAGCTTCTGGCGTACGAATGCGCGTATCTAAGCGCTCAAACATTATGGCTAAGAGTATTCCTAGTAGCAGGCCAAGCAGGAAGCCTGCACCGGTATTCAATAACAGGTTAGGTCGTACAGGGAGTGGCGCAGGCTGAGCAGCCTGTGCCACACGGAGGAAATCGCCGCTTTGCGCCTGTGTCAACTCGAGTTGTGCTAAGACCGTCTGCCATTGGCCATAGTGCTGCTGTAAACCAGCCAGCTCGGCTTGCAAGACGGCTATCTGGGTCTGGTTTGCTCTTTTTGCCTGCAATGCAGCGATCTGGGTGGTGATATTGTCTATCTGCTGCCGGGTAGATATGAGCTCTTGTTGAATCTGTTGTTGCGATTGAGTATTGTCCTGCTGAACCACTTGCAGTTGCTGTCTAATTAAGGTCGTTGCAATATCGTTTGCCAGAGCCGCCGCCCGTACGGGATTCGCATCTAGCGTCGCGATTTCAAAGAGTTGTGTATTGGGTTTGACTGTTGATGTCACCACTTTGGAAAGTTGCTCGACGGTCAAACCTGGATAGCGCGAGGCAACTTCACGCAGCACAGGATCGCTGACTGCCAACTGCGCTTCTGTCTGGACAAGTTGGTCGCTTGCCAGCAAGCTATTGTAATCTGATTGACTATTTGATGAACGAATAGCAACCTGGACGAGTGCTGTAGATTGATAGGTTGGGAGTATCAAGTGGCTCCCAAAAAATGCTCCCAGGCCTACAAACACGAAACAGATGACAATGAGCTTCCATTGCTTTATCAATATAGCCCAATACTGTTCAAAGGTCACGCTCGGTCCCTCCTCTATAGCAATGCTATTAACTTCTCGTTTATGGTTTCGTTGCGCTCTGTTTACTATGAAAAGCACCCTTTGCCATGCTGAATGCCTTTCGTTCATTTCCAGTAGAGGCGGGGGCTATTAAATTCGCCATACCTACCGCGTTTGTATAGACTGCGGTGAGTCGCCTCATGATATGCTCCCAGTCGTGATGCATGGCGATGTATGCCAGACCACGCTCAGCAAGCTTGTTCCACAGTACTTGGTCATCCAGAAGGCGAAGCACTGCGGCGGCGAATTCTTCAGGAGTATCGGCAACCAGCAGGTCATGGCCCGCGAGGGCTTGCAAGCCAGCGCTAACACTCGAACTCGCCACAACTGGAGTACCCAGTGCCATAGCCTCAAGTACTTTGTTCTGTATCCCTGCCGCATAAGGCAGGGGGCTAACTGCAACCTGAGCCTGTACGATGTAGGGCCGGAGGTCAGGCACATAGCCCGTAACCTCGATGCGTGGGTCACGAGCTAATCGACGTACTGAGGCCGGGGGATTGCTGCCTGCAATGACTAGTCGAATATGTGGGCGCCGTTCCCAAATGTGCGGTAAGATGTCCTCCACAAGGGTATGGACACCAGCTACATTTGCATGATAACTCATGGTGCCAGAGAATATCAATGTACCTGGTTGCCGGTGTCCAGTATGAGGGTGAAAGTAGTGTTGATCGACACCATGGGGAAGCGCTGTGATCTTCGCGAGCGTTCTCTCAGTTGTGTCATCAGAACTACCACCGGTCAGTTCTAGCAGTGCCTGGCGATCGCGCTCTGATGATACCAGTATATCATGGAAGCGCTGGAGTTGCTGACGTTCGAAAGCACGGATACGTCGTGCCTCATTTTTTCCGATGAACCGCATGATAGGTGTGGCCCCAAAGCGAGAACCCTGTTCGTAGAGACGACTGATGCAGTCGACCATATCCAAGACGACAGGTATAGGAAGAGAGTTGGGCAGAGCACCCAAGGTGCGCAGGGCCTCCACATGAATTAGATCGAAACGTCCGGATTCTACGCGTGCGCTGATTGCAGCCCGCAGGTGAGGCGCTGCACAAAACGCTACCTGGAGCGGTAATTGTGTTCCCACTGCACCCAAGCTGCGGAGGAGCTGAAAACGCCGTTTTTCCTCTATTGCAGTAATATCGATACCCTCGTGCTTGAGGGCCCGCACATCAGCTATTTCTTTTTCAGTGGCGCACAACGCGAGTACCACCACTTCGTGCTGCTTGACCAAATGGTTGACAAAGCCATAGGAACGAACTTTTATACGTGATAAGGGATAGGGCGTTACAAACAAGATTCGCACAAGCCGACCTCCAGCCTAATCCTAGGCTACGGATCCCAAATTTCTAATATCTTCCTCCGAAAAAGCTGGAGAAGCCTGCGGGTGCTCTCTCTGCATCTCAGGTTTCTCATAGTTGCCATCGCCGATGGTGATATAACGCATGCCCAGCGACTCGATCTTTTCTCTGTCGAGCGCGCTGCGTCCATCAAGAACAACCTGGCAGTCTGTGAATCGGCTAAAATCGAATGATAGATATGCTGTGTGGCCCGCCTGAAGAATAATGGCACGTACTTTGCTCTCGAGTGCTGCGGGGAGAGGTGCATATCCTAATAGCTGTAACTCTTCCTTACTGAAGAGTGGATCATCAACGTAGACAATTGCACCGCGCTCCAAGAGTGCTTCCTGCAACAACTTAGCAGACGTGAAGGCTGTTTCATGTACATTGCCCCGGTAGGCCACTCCTAGAATGAGTACGGGCTGATGAGCTAATGATCCGATAATAGCTTCGATTCGACGCACAGCATACTCCGCCATGGAGTCATTGATGCGGCGAGCGGAGTGTGCCAACATCAGCATGGGAAGTTCAGGGTCTTGAGTTCGCAGGTCAGTTTCGTTTAAGCTAGAGAAAAGAAAGTAAGGGTAGACCGGAATACAATGCCCGCCGACACCGACACCAGGGGTATGAATTTGTGATTCTTGTTGAGTATTTGCAGCACTGATAGCTGCCGCGACATCAAGTCCGTGGGAATCGGCAAAGCACGCGAACTCGTTGGCCAGGGCTATATTGACGTCGCGATAGGCAGTTTCAATGAGCTTGACAAATTCGGCTTCATCAGTTGAAGTCATACTGATGATCTGAGCGTCAAGCACTGACCTATAAAACTCAACAGCAGCATCAGTACTCCGCTGATCAATGCCACCCACCACTTTAGGATAAGTACGTAAATCACGGAAGATACGCCCACACTTCACACGCTCTGGACTATATGCAAGATAGAAATCATACCCCACCTTGAGCTTTGCACTATGCTCGAGAATCGGGCCAAAGCGCCTTGCTGTTGTACCTATAGGCAAGGTGGTTTCATAGATCACAAGCGTACCAGGTTGCAACCCGGCGCCAATAGCAGAGGTAGCAGCATCAATCGCGTTAAAGTTCACCTTATTTCTGGAATCGATGACAACCGGGACGATAACGACCACAATACCGGCCTGGCGCACTGCCTCAGTTGTATCCGTCGTCGCAGAGAGCAATCCTTTATTCACGGCGTTGGCAACTCCAGTCGCAAGCCCTGTCTCCTCTTGAATATGTGACTGCCCGGCATTGATCATCTCAACTACCTGAGGATTAATGTCGCAGCCAATCACGCGCATTCCATGTTGTGTATATTGCACGGCGAGCGGTAACCCGATCTTGCCTAAGCCAACTACGGCAACTGTCGAGGACCGCAGATAAAAGTTAGAAGCATTGTGCTGCATGTTATACCACCAAATTCTTTTTTTCTCGTTTTTGCATCTCCAACGCCTGCTGTGCTGCTGCCAACACCTCTACCACTGCCAGGCCGACACCACCGTGGGCGCGTGGTTGAGTTCCCAGGAGAATGGAGTTCGCGAAATCTTCACATTCCAGCCGTAGTGGCTCAATCCAATCGATGTGGGGAATAGTAATCGCGCCAAACCGGTAGGAGACGACAGGGTCAGCGTGGATATCAGCCCCTTTATTGTAAATTTTCAGCATCTCAGCCGGGTTGGTGTCGTCATAGACTACCATGCGCAAATCGCCAATCACGGTCACGCGGCGAATCTTACAGGGATGCAGCCAGCTGACATGGATATGAGCCGCCATGCCATCAGCATAGCTCAAATCGAGATGGGCAACATCATGAATCTGCGATTGGATATGAGCCTGGGCCTGCACCCTGATCTGCTCTGGTTTTTTCCCCACTAGATAAAGCAAGATCGAGATATCGTGTGGGGCAAGATCCCAAATCACGTTAATATCACTACGAAATAATCCGAGATTGACTCTTTCCGCTTCGATACGGAAGATTTTTCCCAGGTCTCCGCTCTGTATGAGTTTGCGCAGTTCATTGACAGCGGGATTGTATTCAAACGTATGCCCTACCATCAGGACTCGTCGCTGTTGCGCTGCCAGGGCCACCAGTTCTTCGGCCTCAGCGACGCTGGAGGTGAGGGGCTTCTCGACAAGCACATGCTTGCCATGTAACAAGGCGGCTTTGGCAAGTTGATAGTGTGTCCGTACAGGCGTTACAATGGCCACCCCATCGACATCCGATCGAAATACATCCTCCGCTAGCGTTGTAGTTTTTAGCGATGGCTGGTTGATTGCCAGGGAGGCCAGGCGATTGACATCCTGATCCGCAACTATGGTTACCCTGGCCTGTGGCAGACTATCGAGATTCCTTGCAAGCTTTGGGCCCCAGTAGCCCCAACCGATGATCCCGAAACGTAAATCAGTTTTGCTCATTATGTCCCCCACATCTGTAGCATCTTTAAGAATCCCAAGTTGTATACGTACCTGAGTTACTAACTTGAGACCCCCAATACGATGCTGTTCTTAACAGCATTGACAACTAGCTGTCTTTGCTCAGCAGTCAGTTCCGGGTACATGGGCAAGGAGACGATCCGATCAGATAAAGCCTCCGTCACGGGAAGCATGCCACGCACATAGCCATAGTGGGCGCAAGCTGGTTGCAAGTGAATAGGGGTTGGATAATGGATGCCCGTTGCTATTCCTTCTTGCTCCAAGGCTTTACGGAAATGGTCGCGTCCTTGCACTTGAATAACATAGTAACAATAAACATGAGTTCCCCATAGTTGAACGAATGGCACTTCTATTTTTAGCTCTCGAAGTTGCTCTGTGTAGAACTGTGCATGCTCCTGGCGAGCAGTATTCCATTGATCGAGGTAGCGCAGTTTTACACGCAGCACTGCTGCCTGCAGCTCATCTAAACGCGCATTGACCCCCAAGACCTCATGCTGGTAGCGTATGCGCGAGCCGTGATCACGCACCATACGGAGGTTCTCTGCAAGAGCCCGGTCGTTGGTGACACAAATCCCAGCCTCGCCATAAGCTCCCAGGTTTTTACTATAGTAGAGGCTAAAACAGCCGATGTCTCCCAAACTCCCAACCCTCAATCCTCGATAGGTAGCACCATGTGCCTGAGAAGCATCTTCAATAACTCGGAGACCGTGCGAACGTGCAAAATCCAATACAGGCTGCATTTCGACTGGATGACCATAGAGATGGACGGGGATAATGGCACGAGTGCGAGAGGTCAGCGCAGAGCCAAGTTGCCGCCAATCCATAGTATAAGTGAGTGGATCGATATCGACAAAGACAGGGGTTGCTCCTACGAGAGCAATTGCTTCAATCGTGGCAATAAAGGTATTGGATACCGTGATAACTTCATCGCCAGAGCCAATGTTACAGACTCGAAGAGCCAGGGCGAGCGCGTCGGTTCCCGAAGCTACTCCTACTGCTTGATGACATCCACAATAAGCCGCAAATTCGGTCTCGAAGGCCTGTAGTTGTGGGCCGAGGAAAAGCTGCATGTTCTCTAGCACTTCTTCGAAGGCACTCATAATCTCAGGTTTGATCGTCTGGTACTGCGAGCCTAAATCTACCAGGGGAATCTGCATGCGTGACATTACTCCTTGTTGGTAAAGTTTTCTTGGGAATATGTTATAGACCGAAAAACAGAAACCAATCCCTGCGAGCATCCCATCAGCAATCATACAAAATTATGTTTTACTATTTACTCCCGCATTCTTATTATAAACAGCCAATGCATCTAAACCCATAACAGTACTTTCCGGTGACTGTGTCCATATTAACAATAGTGGATATAGGTAGAGTAACTGGTTATGATTAGGTTAAGAAAAAATAGTAAATCATAAATTCAGGTCAAGCTTTCTTAACTGCGCTGTTCTGATACTCCCCAGCATAAGATGCACAGAAGTGAAAGCAGGGAAAGAGGACAGAGTAGTATTTTTTAGATACTCTGTAGTATGATAAGCGATTTTTCCAGAAATAACCGACTTTCTATTGAATTCTTTCATTTAATACACTCATAATATATAACATGCCCCATTGAGTTTGTCAAGGAATCTCTTTAAAGAGAGTGTGAAAAGGCCTGGGAAGCTGTTTGGTGAGGATCGGCTCGAAGCAGAAAACGTGATACAATGGGAGCAAATGAATGAAAAAGAACTAGAAAGTAAGGAGGATATTTTCCGATGAAAGTCTAGCCACACCTGACCGCCAACATCCTTTAGCACAATTGTGAACGATATCAGGCAACACGACCTCCCCTTTCATAACTTTCACAGGTATGCTAATATATATGCATCTTTTTCTATTTTTGATAGTTTGCTCTCTTGTAGAATTAAGTTAGTATAACGTTTGCCATGCCTCTAAGGAGTCGTCATACAATAAGTATCTCAGTTTCGGTAGTCAGAACAGGCCAGGATGGGTGTTACTCGCCGTTATTTCTGCAACACTTATTTTATGGCGACGACTAAGTAAAGAAGGGAAGCTATCATGAGTAGAGTCTTAGGACTTATCGGCAAGTATGAATTGCAGCGGCTGTTGGGACAGAAGGGCTTAATTGAGGTCTGGAAGGCTTTTGATACGCAGTCGAAGCGTTCTGTTGTCTTGAAGTTACTCCACCCAGATCTGCAGATCGATCCCGACTTCATCACACGTTTTAAGCGCGAAGTGCCTGGGATATCTTCTCTAGGCCATCCCAACATCGTAAAGATTCTTGATTACCAGGTCTTTCGCCCTAAAGGATCCGATGACCTGAAGGCTTACATCATAATGAACTATGTCAAGGGGAAGACCCTTGCTGACTATATTCGTTACACATCGCGCGCGGGACAATTTCCTTCTGCTGTCGACATGGTCCATCTCTTCACGGCCATCGGTGGAGCCATCGACTATGCCCATCAGCACGGAGTGATTCACGCCGACATTAAGCCCAGCAATATCTTGCTGGATAAACAATACTTACTGCGGAATCTGATGGGCGAACCCAAGCTCACCGACTTTGGTATAGCGAAAATGCTCGCGACAAGTACAGCTAAGTTCAACTCCCAGCTCAGTACATCGCTCTACATTGCGCCAGAGCAGGCTCTGTACCACCCCTCTGGCAACGAACTCAGTGATATTTACTCTCTTGGTGTTATCCTCTATGAAATCTGTACTGGGAAGCTGCCTTTCGAGGACGAGAGTACAGCCGACATCATGATGGACCTTAGCAGCAGTATGTCGCCTTCACCTGCCTCGATTAACGCAAACATCTCACAGGCCGCATCGGATGTCATTCTGCGTAGCCTGGCTAAAGATCCGGCGGAGCGCTTCACCAGCGCCTCTGTCATGATGAGAGCGCTGGCACACGCTCTTGATGTCCCAATCCCTGAGAACCTGGGCTGGTTCACCTCTCTGTCAGATCAGAATGGCGCGTCACCTATGCTTCATCCACTCTCCCAAAGTGAACAAGCGGATCTCGCTACGTCCACTGCTTCGCTAGAGAGCATGGATGAACCAGCCGGCCAGAAGGATTCCGGGTCCCCGTCAGCCAACTGGTGGTCACTTCGAAAATCCCAGCAGTCAGCAGTCGAAGAACCTGCTCCTGTCTTTGCACCGGAATCGCCGCCTGCCGCGCCATCAGGAAAATCCCAGCAGCCAGCAGACGAAGAACTCGATGTCCCGATCCCCGAGGACCTGAGCCGGTTCATCTCTCTGTCAGAGCATAATGGTGTGTCGTCTACACCTCATGCACCCGCCCAGAGTGAACAGGCGGATCTCGCTACGTCCGCCGCTTCCCTAGAGAGCGTGTATGAACCAACCGACCAGAAGGCCCCCTGGTCGCCTCCGGCTTCTCCACCTGCAACGACAGCACCTTCGAGTACTGATCTTCGTCAGTCCCCCCGATCAAGGAGGCCTGGAAAATCCCAGCAACGAGCGGTCGAAAAGCCTGCGCCCGCACCTAAGCCGCCGCGTGCTCCCCGCTCGTCGAAATCCAGCTCCTTCCGGTCCATGTCCATTGTCCGCAAACAAGCGGCAGAGAAGCTTCTATCTGTGCTTCAGAAACACTGGGCCAGTACCTCTCGTTCGATAGCAGGAAAGGTGCATAATGTGCCAATGGCAGTGGATACCTTGAAAGGAGCACTATTTCATAGCAGGGCGATAAACATTCATAAGGTGCATAACGTACCGGTGGTGGATAAGTTGAAAGGGGAGGATAAGCAAAAGATACAAGGTAAACGGCAAAAAGTACAAAGGTCTTACCTTGTCGCTTGTGCCTCGCTTCTCTTACTTTTATGTACGGCTGGTTCGCTATTCTCGTTCGCTGAGTATCATACCTACAATGCGACATATCAGCATGATATGTCCCTGGCACGCGAAGGAACACAACACTTGCAAAGAGGCCTTGGGCTTTTTGAAACGTTACAGCAAGATCCCCTCGATGGTGCTACTCTTCAAAAAGCCCAACATGAGTTTACAGCGTCCTTGATGATCTTTAGCCAGTTGGACAGCGAACTGAAGTTGTTGCCAGAGATCAGCCTATCTCTCCCGGTGTATGGTACTCGCCTGAGCGCTGCATTACATCTCTTGCCCATCGCCATTGAAGTGTCTCAAAGCGGGGTGATCGCTTGCAACACCCTGGATTTGCTCATTTCGAGGTTCCACAATCCATTGAATACGCGAGCACAGGGCCTCACGAAGGCAGATTTCAGTGTTTTAAACCAGAATTTTCAGCAGATCAAGACGATACTCAACCTGGTCATTGGCCAGGTCAATCGCTTACAACCAGGAGATTTGCAGCTCGACCCACGCCTTAACAAATTAGTTACCACGTTTCATAAAGATATACCGGCGTTACAATCGCAGCTTGATGTAGCTGAGAAGATCCTCCCAATTATCCCCACAGTTCTTGGCATTGGTACGCCAACAAACTATCTCATCGAAGTGCTCGATTCGAGCGAACTGAGGCCAGGCGGTGGCTTTATTGACAGCTATGGCATCGCCACTTTTTCAGGAGGGCAGTTAACCACTGCTCATATTACTGATGTCGACTTGCTCGATAAACCGTTTGAAGCCGCTGGAGGTCAGATTCCTTTCCCAGCCGCCTATGGATGGTTTGACCTGGCGTCAACCTGGAGCTTTCGCGATTCCAATCTTGATGCAGACTTTCCGACCGCGGCTCGCTATGGTGAGCTGACCTACAAGCGAGAAGGTGGCAAAGTCCCCGTGCAGGGAGTCATCGCTGTTACACCGGAATTCATCGAGCGTGCCCTTGCCATTACAGGACCCATCAACGTTCCTGAGTATCACGATACCATCACTGCCCAAAATCTGGTTGCTCGTATCCACTATCATCAATTAGGGCCGGGCAATCAAGGAAACTATTCATCACAGTCTGAACGTTTTATTGAAGTGTTGGCCACGCATTTTCTGGCTCCTCTTCGCCAGCTATCACCGCCAGCTTTTCTGAAGTTCTTGCAACTGATGATCAATTCGTTGCACACAAAGGACGTACAGATTTATCTCAATTCAAGTGCAGCAGAGCATCTGCTCCAAAGCTACCATCTGGATGCGGCCATTCAATCACCCGGTAGTGACAGCCTCTTTATCGTAGACGCGAACATCGGGGCAAATAAAGCGAATAGCCTGATCAGCAATGTGTTGAACGACCAGGTAATCATCGATGGGGAAGGCAACGCTGTCCATCACACGACCCTTCGTTATGGCTGGGTACTGCCGGGGCAGAACTACGGTTCCTCCCTTTACCGAGATTACCTGCGCGTCTATGCCCCACCTGGCAGCACATTGCAGGTGCAGAATGGGTGGGAGCCACGAGGTAAGAGTGAAGCACTTGGTCGTGAAGTGTGGGCAGGCTTTTTCACGCTCTCCTCCGGTCAGACCCGCACCATCACCCTGGTATGGATGGTCCCTGGTGCAGCAAAGAAGGGCACAGGCGGTTGGGATTACCAGTATACGATTCAACGCCAGGCAGGTGCTCAGTGGACGCTGCACCTGCAGGTAACGTTACCATCATGTGCAGGAAGGATCACTAAGCTGAAGGGTCTGGTATCCAGTAGTCCACAGGCAATGACGCTCACCCAATCGCTGAATGGTGACATGAATATTGGTGTTGACTATACCTGCTAACGGGTTTCCACAGGACATTCTGAGTACTTAAATTATTGACCGTTAACAGGAGGCGGTGTTCGCAATGAGTGTCGCACAGTACGCTTTCTCGAGTTGCGGTGCCTTATTCCTAAAATGGTAAGCGACAGCAAGAAAGTCAAACCTGCTAAGATAAACAGCGGCATGTTCGTCCAGCCTCCTCCACTGGTCTTACTGACCTTCGAGTTGTCGCTTCCCACGACTTCCTCCCGGGTAAGAACGGTTGCGGTTGTTGGCACAGGCGAGGCCAAAGGAGAGACAGTAGGTGCTTTAGTGGGCCTGGGTGTAGGGACAGGGGTAGGGGACGTTGCGGTTACCCCAGCCCGAGTCTGGCCGGAATCTGGGCTAACCTGTAGGGATGACTCGTTGACTACCTCGAAGTCAGAAGCATGAACGCGAGTCAAGGCTACCAGGTCGCTCTTATTCCAGTGAGGATCTGGCGCCCCTGATAAGGCTATACTATACCAGTTACTCCCGCCTTTATCAGCTACGAACATGCCGTAATGCCTCAAAGCTGTTAAGATAACACGGCTCTGTGAAGGAAATGATGAGATGTTAACACTCGATTTAAGACGAAGACGCAGACCAAAGGGTAGTGCATAGGAGTCTGTGTTTGCTCCATCAGTGTGGCGAGCAGGCCAAAGATACCTGTTTTGGGTGATACGGATAGCCCCCCGCAAAGCATGTTTAATGGCTCCTGCCGCTACTTCGTCGTAACGCACCAGCCCTGGAAGAATAGGCAAGCCGGCAGCATCGGCAGAAGTCCAACCGTGCGGGCGAAGGCGATTGGAGTTCAAGTCGAATATAGCTCCGCTCCCCGCATTCCAGCTGCCATCTGATTGGTGAGAGCTTTCCCACAATTCATACAATTTGCATGTGCCCCTATCGAGGACCAGTACATGGCGGTCAGTACGGCCTTCAATTGGAGCATCCGGTGGAATAGGGTAGGGTCCTGGATCGCTTTCGCTTGCATAGCGAAAATGCACTGGTACCTTTGGCTGAGCGCCGGATACGACGACGTAAGGGAAACCCGCGAAATTGGGGTAGCCAAAGTCATGTTGCAGTGTATCAGTGTTCAGGGCTTTTATGTAGTTTGCAGACCTGGGACGGAGCGGTAAATGGGAAATGTTATAGTTCCAGATGTTGTTGGCCGGAAAGAGGTGGCAACCACTAATAGTAGGAGAGCCAGGCAGTTGAGTGTGACTGGCTCGTGTACCAAGGCTGCCAGCTATGATGCCGCCAGCGATGATAGTGAGCATAAGGGCAAGGGTAGTTAGCCGCAATATAAGTGAAGAAGGAATTGGTTGTGGTTGCATGATATTTACCTCGTATGGATGTTGATAAATACCGCTGTTTCTTTCCTCACGTGCCTTGTTCAGACGAAGAACGCATTCTACTTTACACAGATTCATTCATAGCACACACTGTGATCTGAAATGAGTTCTAGTGACACGTGTTGCGATTCCATGACATCCCCCATTGCGATTTTACTATACGGGTTTGTACATGCTTGTATAGATGACATTGACAGTAGCATAAAGGTACCGGGTTTGGTTAAGGTTTTAGGGTGGAGTCAGGTGCACAATACCTCCTTTCGCCACCAGTCGTCAGCTTATCACGCCGGAGGAGGGGTTTGTGCCTTGTGCCGCTTGCCGACTAGGAGAGGAGGACATTCCAAACTCCGTAGCCTACAGTAGTCCGGTGACACGGGTTCCCTTGAATGGGGATACAACGATAGTAGTCTCCGCTCAGGCCGGTTGGCGATTGTATTGCCCCTTCGAAGAAGAGCGTTGGATTCCCGACACTGTCTCTCACAGTGAACCGAAGGTGTTTAGTAGTAGTATCTATAGTTCCGCTAAAAGGACCAAAGCCCAGTAGTCCGGGACCTACTGCCAGTATGCCGCTAATTTTTCCTCGCCTTTGCTGCACTTGGGTGAGGGTCAGACCGGTGCGTACCTTCGCTGGAATATCGTAAATAGTGCCCTTGTACGTTCCACGTAGAATGATCGACACGGGGGTGGGGGTGGGTGTAGGCGTAGATGGTCTAACGGTCGGCGTTAGGGAAGAAAGGTGATGCTTTGATGTGGAGTGGGTAGAACGGGTAAGCACCTGAGACAAAGAATCTGCGCTGACTCCCAGACCGATAAGTAAAACAAGTATGATGAGAAGTACAGCGAGTTTCCAGGCACGAGGAGCCTGTAGTTGCTTTGGGGCCGATACAACCGCAGGTCGTATTACTGCTTGTTTAGGAGGAAGAGGCGGAAGAGACGAGACGAATGACATACTACGAGCTACAGATGTAGGCTCCACTGCCCACAGTACCTCCCAGAACTGCTCAACCGACGAGAAATGCTTATGAGCATCGAGAGACAATGCTCTATTAATGGCCTCAGCTACATGCACCGGAACAGTCGATACTAGCTCATTCACTGGCTTCAAAGGATCGATCCCCTCGTTGTCCATTTGTGCCAGTCGAGAAGGAGCATCTATGGACACGATGCCTGTTATCAGCGTATAGAACACCGCTGCCAGCCCATAAATGTCTGTCTGTACATCGATGTCTGTACCATACTGTTCTGGTGCTCGAGAGCCAGACGAGTAGGAACGAACAGCGGCCATGGCCGTGCTGGAGTCATACCCCTGAGCCGCGCCTAAACCCACGAGCAGTATACTACCCCTTGCCTTTGGCACAACGATAGTAGTAGTGTTGATGTTCCCATGAATAATGGGAAGTGGTTGACGATGCAGGTAAGCCACCGCGGCGATGACGGGGGCCATAGCGTTTATGGCTTCAGGCCATGAAAAGCGCTGCTCCGGTTGTTGCTGCAACAGTGTCGCCAGATTTGGCCCTTCGATATGCTCCATGAGGATGTAAGCACGATTGTGCACGTCATCTGTGAGCACGGAATAGACGTGAGCCAGTGCCTGGTGATCAAGACGTGCAAGCAATTGACACGCGAGGAGGAATTGATTTAACTCGCGTTTGCTCTGGAGATTTACCTCCTTGAGAGCAAAAAGCTTGCTCATAGTACGCTGATCTTCCACCAGATATGTGGCGCCAGAGTCATCCTTGCAGAGCAGGCTCTTTATGACGTAGCGTCCTGATATAACAGTTCCAGCAGGAAGAGCGATTTGTTCCTCTTGCACATTGTCCCCTTGTAGCTTTTGCAGACTATTCCTTAAGAAATTCAGCACGCTGGCTACCCTTAGTATAAATGGGAATATCTTGCCTGGCAAGCTCAAGATTCAGCAGGGCTTGCCCTTGCCATGCACGATGCAAAACTTTGAGGCGCACCCGCTACCGATTTTTGCTTGACTTTTCTCAGGGTTTCATGTACCCTACAATTAAACAAATCCACCAGGAGATGGCAATGATAGTAATAGTCTTCAATTAACCTATACCTACTTTGCGGAAACACATTTAATTGCGTCACGACTCCTCTGGCGTCCTGCAGGATAGTTTACGCTATGGTACAGGGATGAAGGCTTTTTCATTGTTGTTGACTGATACACTTCAGGAACTATACCTTCAATACAGAAGCAGCTTGCTATCCACCAAGAGATAACTTGCTTGCCTGCTCCATAGCAGTGACTACCATAACTATACTTGCCTTATGTGTTTTCCCTATCACAACAATATCCTTGTGAACACATTTAGAAAGGCAGTTTGAACATGGCAGAACGAAATATTCCTAGTATCGGCGAAGACAAACCACTGCGTGGCTTACTCTCCCGTGCACCTGAACGCGCCATCCTGGTTGGCGTAGACATGCCAGGTAAAGGCTGGCCTGTGGAGGAGTCACTAAATGAGCTGGCTCAACTGGCTACGACAGCCGGTGTTACGTGTGTCGATCGCGTTATCCAGCGCCTGACACGTCCCCATCCCGGAACATTGCTCGGCTCAGGCAAAATTCAGGAGATTGCGGGCCTTGTACACTTTCACAACTGCGATGCCGTCATTTTCGATCTTGAGCTGTCTCCCGGGCAACATCGCACGCTGGAGAGCGAACTGGAGACGCAGGTGCTTGATCGAACCGCGCTCATCCTGATCATCTTTGGTCAACGCGCCCGCACGCGCGAGGGTCGGTTGCAGGTTGAGCTGGCACAGATCGAGTATGATCTGCCACGCCTGGTTCGGCAGTGGTCGCACCTGTCACGCCAGAAAGGCAGTGTCCAGCAGCGCGGCGAGGGTGAAAAGCAGATTGAACTGGACCGCCGCTTGCTGCGCAGACAAAAAGACCAGCTCCTGGAAGAACTGGAGCATGTGCGCACGCATCGCCAGCTTCACCGGGAGCGACGGAAAGATACTGGCGCTCCAGTGGTGGCGCTGGTTGGCTATACGAATGCCGGTAAGTCGACGCTGCTGAACCGCCTGGCCAGTGCAAACAGTCTTGCCGAGGACAGGTTGTTTGCTACACTCGACCCGATGACGCGGCGAGTACGCCTGGCTGGTGGTCAGGAGTTCCTCCTGACGGATACCGTAGGGTTGGTACAGCGACTGCCTACTACGCTTGTGGCGGCGTTCCGGGCAACGTTGGAGGAGGTTGCTGAAGCTGATCTGCTGGTACACGTGGTCGATGCATCGTATCCAGCAAGGGATCGCCAGATAGAGGCGGTCGAACAAGTGCTGGAAGAGATTGGCGCTGCTGGATGCCCGATGATCATCGCACTAAACAAGGTGGATCTCTTGCCTGCTGAAGCTGCGGCGAACCTGAACGGTGTGGCGACAATCCTGCCTTCAGTGCGGGTATCGGCTTTAACGGGGACAGGCATCGATGATCTGCTGCGCTGTATCAGTTCGGCGCTGCAAGCGCAGTTTGTCGCGCTTGATGTCCTTATTCCTTACGACCGGGGCGAGCTGGTGGCCCTTTTCCACCAGTATGGGACCATTGAGCATGAAAGCTACGAAGAAAGTGGCACCCACCTGCGCGGGCACATTCCGACCAATCATTGCGGGCAGTTCGCCGCATTATCGCACGCCTAGCAGTGGATCATGTCCCACGCGATGCGACATCCCGGGAAAAGCATATGTATGGACAGCAAATACAGCGCTTTGATTACATCGTTGTCGGGGGAGGAACCGCGGGATCGGTGGTGGCAGCCCGCCTGGCGGAACAGCCAACCACTACTGTCTGCCTGATCGAGGCAGGACCGAGCGATGTGGGCAGACCGGACATCTTAGCCGTAAAAAATTGGCCACAACTGCTAGGAACGGAACTCGATTACGATTATGCCATTGAGCCGCAGGTGCGCGGCAATTCTCGTATCCGTCACAGCCGTGGACGCGTCCTGGGAGGATGCAGTTCGCATAACTCGTGTATTGCCTTCCAGGCTCCAGACGAAGATATGGATAGCTGGCACCAGTTAGGATGTGAAGGCTGGCGTGCGAGCGATACACACCCTTATTATGAGAAGGTGCATAAGACGGTCTCTCTTGAGAGAAATCCGCCGCTCAATCCGCTTAGCCAGGCGTTTCTCACCGCCGCGCAACAAGCAGGCTTTCCGCTCATCCCTTTTCATATCGATGGTCCATTGCGCGAGGGAGTGGGCATCTTTCAGCTCAATGCGAAGGACGGTCTCCGCCAATCTAGCTCTCAAGCCTACCTGCATCCAATCTGGAAGGCTGCCAACAACCTGACCGTGCTCACGAACACCCGTGTAAACAGCATCCTGCTGGACGAGACAAACACCGCGTATGGGGTGGAAACGGATACTACCACGATGCTGGCAACACGAGAGATTGTGCTGTCCTGTGGGACATTTGAGACCCCGAAATTGTTGTTGTTAGCAGGGATTGGCCCGCGGCAGCACTTACGCGAGCTGGGTATCCCCACACGAGTGGAGCTCCCAGGGGTAGGAGAGCATCTCATCGATCATCCAGAAGGAGTGATGATCTGGGAGGCCACGCAACCGGTGCCAGAGGAAACAACCCAGTATTGGGAAGTCGGACTCTTTGCCAGAAGCGATGCCACATCATCGCTGCCCGATCTCATGTTTCATTTTGGAGTCGTGCCTTTTGATTGGCATACGGTTCCTTTAGGGTATCCAACCGCCGCCTCTGGATTTTCGATAACGCCCAATGTGATGCGGGCCAGGAGCGCAGGCGTGGTCCGGCTGCGTTCCGCTGACCCGAACGATCCCCCGCTGATCGATTGTCGCTATTTTACCGATCCCGAAGGCTACGATGAAACTCTGCTGCTCGCAGGACTGAAGCTGGCCAGAGGCATCGCCCAGCAACCAGCACTGCAACATTGGATTAAGCGGGAACTTGCTCCGGGCAGCGCAGTCCAGAGTGATCGAGAGCTATCCGAATATGCACGTTGCACTGCCAATACAGTGTATCATCCAGCAGGCACCTGCAAAATGGGGGCTGCAGGCGATCCACTCACCGTGGTCGATGCGCAACTGCGCGTCAAAGGCGTGCATCACTTGAGGATAGCAGACGCTTCCATCTTCCCAAGTATGATCAGTGTCAATCCGTGCCTGACGTGCATGATGATTGGCGAAAAATGCGCAGATATGCTGAAGCATGAGCGGTGAGCGTAGAGAGCAACCTGGAAAGGTCCAAAAGATATGGCATTTATAACGGATGTGCTGATCGTTGGTGGAGGAGTAATCGGCAGTTCGATTGCGTATCACCTGGCACGGCAAGGAAAACAGGTACTGGTCATGGAGCGCTCCTCTGTCGCGGCAGCGCCAGCCGCCTCCTGGGCCAGCGCAGGAGGCGTGCGGCGGCAGGGGCGACATTCCGCCGAGGCCAGGCTTGCCAGCGAGGCTATTGAGCGCTGGCGAACGCTGGAGCAGGAACTGGAAGCGAACTTGCATTACCGCTGTGGAGGCAATTTATTACTTGCTGAGAGCGACGAGGAGGCAGAGCAGCTTGCCATCTTTGTGCGGCGACAGCAGGAGATGGGCTTCACCGACGTGCGATTGGTGGATCGCCAGGAAGCGCTCGCGCTTGTGCCGGGGCTCAATGATCGCGTGGTGGCTGGCAGCTACGGTCCCAGCGACGGGCAGGCCGATCCTGTGTCCACTACCCGGGCACTTGCGGCTGCTGCACAACGTCACGGCGCGACCTACTGGACTGAAACCACAGCACTGGCTTTGCTCGCTCATTCTGAGCGAGTCACGGGAGCGCAAACGGAGAGAGGTGAGGTGATGGCTGCACATGTAGTGCTTGCAGCCGGAGTGTGGAGCGATGAACTGGCGGCTTCAATCGACCTGCGGCTGCCGATCCCAACCGGTGCTTTACAGATGATCCTCTCTACTCCAGCGCGGCCTGGTAGTCTCCTGCCGGTGTTGAGCGCGGTCAGCCGTATGCTTTCGCTCAAGCAACTCGCCGATGGCGCATTTTTGCTGGGTGGAGGCTGGCATGGTAATCCTACGGCGGACAGGCGTTCCTATACAATGCGCCCAGAGAGCATAGAGGGCAACTGGGTAGCCGCGTGCGAACTCCTACCGATCGTAGGGGGACAACGCATCGAGCGCGCCTGGTGTGGCCTTGAAGCCCTGAGCTTTGATGATATTCCCTTCATTGGGAGCATTCCAGGGCTGGATGGATTCACCATAGCAACCGGCTTTTCAGGCCACGGTTTCGCCATCGCGCCCGCCGTTGGTCGCAGCGTGGCCGATCATGTCAACGGCCAGCCGACTCCGGAGCTGGATGGTCTGAGTCCCAGTCGCATCGCGAGTTTTTATCCTGGCCAGGCCGAGGATCTTATCTCCGGCACATAGGCATGCAGCGTAAGGAGCACCGAAAGATATGCGGGTAGTGCACAAATTAGTGACAATGTTCGCTGTTTTTGGTATAATACTTTTGAAAATGAAGTTTTTACAATAATCGATGCAGGCTGTTTCGCCAAAGGTGAGAGGCAGTATATGTCGATACAGGAAACGGAACTCGATTACCAGGCCGGATATACACGCATCATGTTGTACGCGGAGCAGGCGCGTGCTGCAGGCTGGCGGTTGACCGATCGCCAACTAGTCCGCGAGATCTTGCAGAGAGAACGGGCTGCACAGATTCGCGAGAAGAGTTCTTTACCTATCCTGGGGCAGGGTGGGCGTTCTGCTGCCTGGAACCGTGGGCAAGCAGATGCCCTGCGAGCGCTTCTAAGAGAACAACGAGAGCAACTCTGACACTCCCCCACATGAATGACTGTCTTTTACCCACATTTAACAAACCGATTTTGTGAAAGAGCCTGGCAAGCTGACTTGTATTGTAGGGATTGGCAAAATCTCTGCTTTCTAGAGCTAAATGCCAGGCGGCTTCCCAAAAATGTGGGTAAGAATCAGACATGAATGATGGGGGTTACCCACCTAGGTTCTATAAAGCCTACCTGCTCTCCTCCATTCCTGCGGACCCTGTCATTATTACCATAAAGCGCCAGAAGGCCCCGGCCATTGCAGGCCGGGGGATGAATGGCGTACTACCTACCACTAGATGCCCTTGACAAATCTCCTGGTCTGTAGGACATTCGTTCTATGTTGAGCGAGATCAAAGCCAAGCGAAATATCGCGCATTGCTGCCGATATCACGTGGTCTTCAGCCCCAAGTATCGACGGAACGTGCTGGTCCCTCCCAGAGATGGCAGGCTGAAAACGCTTATTCTCGAAATCACCCAGAAGTGGGGGCAAGAGTTCATCGAAATGGAAGTGATGCCCGATCATGTCCGATGGCATGGTAGGATGTGATCCGCAATTTGGTATTTATCGCCTCGTCAAGTATCTCAAAGGCATCAGTTCCCGATTGCTTCGCCAGGAGTTTTCCGCCTTAAAGCGGAAATTGCCCAGTTTGTGGGCGACGAGTTATTTTGTGGCAACTCCAGGGGCGTCACGCTGGAGTCGCTCAAGCGCTACGTGGAGGGACAAAAGAACCGATGAAACAAGCCTTCCTCTACCGCCTTTTTCCGACCAAACACCAGGAAGCTACCTTGCGCACCCAACTTGCTTTATGTTGCGAGTTATATAATGCCGGCCTGGAAGAACGCCGAGAAGCCTATCGCATAGGTGGCAAAAGCATCACCTTCACCGGGCAAAGTGCGCAACTCCCCGCCATCAAAGAGCTGCGCCCGGAGTACGAGGCCATCTATTCCCAAGTGTTGCAAGATGTCTTGCACCGGCTAGATAAAGCCTTCCAAGCTTTTTTCCGACGGGTGAAAAACGGGGATGTCCCGGGCCATCCAAGATTTAAGCCGTGGTTCCGCTATACCTCGCTCACCTATCCACAATATGGCTTTGGCATCGAAGCATGCGGGCCCGCTCCACAGGGCAAGAACCGCCAGGCCAAACGCTGGGCCAAACTCACCCTCGCCAAGGTCGGGACCATCTGGATGAACATGCATCGCCCATGCAAGGGGATGATCAAAACCTGTACCATCAGTCGAAGCGCTACGGGAAAATGGTACGTGAGCTTTTCGTGCAATGAAGTCGAGCCGGAGCCGCTGCCTGAGTCAGAGGAAGAGGTGGGCATCGATGTCGGACTGGAGACGTTTGCCTATCTATCCACTGACGAACAGATCGAGAATCCCGGCTTCTTCGCGGAAGAAGCCCAAGCCCTGGCCCGTGCCCAACGCCGGCTGTCCAAAGCGGCAAAAGGCACGCACAAGAGGAAGAAACGGCGCAAGGTGGTCGCGCGTATCCACGAGCGGATCAAAAACCGGAGGCAGAACTTTATTCACCAACAAGTCAGCTGGCTGATTTCGCGATTTGGGTTGATTGCCGTGGAAGCCTTAGTGGTGCGCAACATGGTCAAAAACCCCCGACTTGCGAAATCCATCGCCGATGTGGCCTGGTCGATGTTCTTCACCCACCTCATCTTGAAAGCGGAGGAGGCTGCAAGGTGTGTGGTGAAGGTTCCACCAGCCTATACATCGCAAACCTGTTCGGTGTGTGGGCATAAGCAAACCATGCCCCTCTCGGTTCGGATCTATGAGTGTGAAGCATGCGACAGCGTATTGCATCGCGATCATAATGCATCACGGACTATTTTAGGCTTGGGACGACAAGCCCGCGTCATTCCAGATGCCCCCGCCTTGTAGGCGTGGGGAGTCGTCACCGTAGGAAAGAAGTCCCCACGAGTTAAGTGTATCAACTTATCACGTCCTTATGTATGGTTACATATCAATTTTTATATCCTTTTTCCATGACATAGGCGGCGGTAGATGGCAAAGATTGTGACGATCCTAAACTTCAAGGGTGGTGTAGGTAAGACTACTTGCGCGGTCGAGATTGCAGTTTCGCTAGCCAGGTTTTATGGAAGAAGAGCCTTGCTGATCGACCTTGATCCGCAAGCCAGCGCGACATTTTATTTAATGGAGCAGGAGCGTTGGAAACAGTGGCGAGAAGTCCACGGCTCTACTTTCAATCTGTTTGAACAAAATAACCATCGTTTTTACATCCGTAATGCTATCGTGCCAGACGTGGTACAGGGACGGACAGCAGTATTCGGATTTGACCTGCTACCTTCGGACCCAAACCTGGTAGACGTTGATCTCCGCTTGTCGGATTTCATTGGCTATACAATGTTGCAACGTTACCTGGACGAAATTCGCGACGAGTATGACTATATCATCTGTGATTGCCCACCGAACTTCAATCCCGTTACCAAAAACAGTCTCTGGGCGAGCGATGCATATGTAGTGCCAACGATACCGGATTTCCTTTCGACGTATGGCATTGGTTTACTTCAGCGTTCAATAAACAAATTGTTTGTGCCTACATATCGCACTGTAGCTTTCACCGGCCCTGTACTTGGCGGCATTATCCTGACGCGCATCAAGACCAATACCCGGTTGCATGCAACGTATTGTGAACAAGTACGTTACGACTATCCAGGGAAAGTGTTTAAACATATGATCAGCGACAGTATAGCTGTAGCGGCCGCAGCTGATGACCGCATACCGATCAGCGCAATGAAGTCTCTAAGCCAGCGCCAGGCTGAGTTACAAGGGCAATTTCGTGATATCGCAGGTGAATTTATTTCCCGTATTCAACACCTGCGTATGTACGGCAATTCGATTCGGGTAGTATGAGGTGATGATCGATGAAGACACCGATCACGATAGAGCAGCTTGAACGCATGAAAACGCACGAACTGGCCGAGCTACTCGGTAATGTTGCACTCCTCCTGAAACGTTTGCCCGACGTTGAGTGCGGTCAACTGGCACAGCAAATCGGCAGCGATACCGTCTTCACGCAGGTGGAATTTCCTCAGAGGTCGTTGCCATCCTCACCGTTCACCGAAGCAGGGCTGCGGAAAAAGAGAGTAGAAGAACTGAAAAAGATTGCAGATGACTTGCTCATCCCTTACCCCGCCAGAATCAAGAAAGATGACCTGGTAAGTAAAATTCTTGCCCGGTCCGCCAACCGCCGCAGCGAACAGTTTGCAATCCAGGATCTGTGAACTACTCGAGCAGATGTGCTATAATGAATGCTCCAGAAGTAGCAAAGAGAGAATCAAGAAAAAGATGGAACTCGTGTCATCATCTACTTACAGTGGACCCGAACCGGGGTCTCAAGAACAGGTACACGCTATTATTGAAGAACTGCGCCACCTTTATCCCGACGCCAAGTGTACACTCAACTTCTCAACGCCGCTGGAATTGCTTGTAGCTACACAACTGGCAGCACAATGTACCGATGAGCGCGTCAATATGGTTACTGCGCAACTCTTTCGCAAATACCGCAGCGTAGAGGACTATGCAATCGTCAGCCAGGAGGAGCTAGAGCAGGACATCAAGTCTACTGGTTTCTACCGCAACAAGGCAAAGAATATCCGCGCTGCCTGTCAACGCATCATCACCGACTATGGTGGCGAAGTGCCACGCACCATGGCGGGCCTGTTGAGTCTCGCAGGAGTTGCGCGAAAGACCGCGAATGTTGTTTTGGGCAATGCCTTTGGCATCGTCGAGGGCTTTACTGTTGATACGCATGTAACACGCCTCGCGCGGCGCTTTGGCTGGACAAAGCAGGAGGATGCGCTAAAGATCGAGCAAGATCTGATGCGAATCATACCTGAGAAGGACTGGTTTGACCTGTCGCACCTGTTGATTTATCACGGGCGCGCTATCTGTTATGCGCGCAAGCCGCTCTGTGGACAGTGTTCGCTGGCAGAGTTATGCCCCTCGGCTATCAGGTAAGCCTATAGTTATGCATATACACCCCGGCATTCTTGCGGGAGCATCCCAGAGATACGCATCATCACATCCTGCGTGATCACCTGCAAGCCAGACTTGTGCGCAACTCCTTCTGGCATTACAGGAACGAGTGGTTCACCAATGTGGATGGCCACAGGTGGAAACCAGGACCGGAGAGAACGGAGAATACGACGTGTCCCGGTATGCCCAACAGGCAGAATAGTCGCTCCAGAGCGTACAGCCAGCATTGCCATCCCGGTATGAGCGGCAATCATCTGCTCCTGGCGCTCGACTGTTCCTTCAGGAAAGACGATAAGTGCCTTTCCCTCGCGTAAGTAAGCCAGGGCTTTCTCCAGTGCGGCGCGATCACCTTCACCACGATGCACGGGGATCTGGCCTGTTAGCCGGCACAGCCAGCCAACGATCGGCCAGCGAAACACTTCTATCTTGGCGAAGAACCAGACTCGTCGTGGCAGCACGAGGGCTAAGATGATAGGATCGTACCAGCTCAGGTGATTAGCAGCGACCAGGAGAGGGCCAGAGAGAGGAACACGCTCTCGACCACTGACGCGATAGCGACAGACAAGGTGAGTGAGCAGCCAGGCCAGGGGACGCAACAGGGCATAGAATATGTCGCCAAACGTTACACTCGCACCCATAGTGCTCCTGACAGATTCCTGGCGTCGTAGCTGGTTGTACAGGTGGTCTCGCCGTCCATCTGGATATTCACCAGATGGCGGGATTCGACGTGTATTGATCTGGCTCTGTAGAAGGTTACTTCGGGTAGCCCGGCATGCTCCCCTTTTTGTACTACAGGCAGTAACCGCAACGCTCTCACCAGGGGAGCATAGCTGATAGTACAGACATCGAAGAGGCCATCGGTGTGATCAGCTGTGGGATTGATGCGAAAGCCTGCTCCGTAGGTTGGTCCATTGGTGACTGCCACCAAGACATAGCGCCGCGCCTCTTTTTCGTCAAGCTGCTCTCCATCATCCAGGCGCAGAGTTAGCCAGGGACAGCGATGGTAACCAAAAAGGAGTTGTTTCAGCGTGGTGGCGTAGTAGAGCCTGGCTCCACTCATGAGAGGCAACTGCTTCATTTGATCTGCAGCAACTGCGATATCGGCGTCCAATCCCACACTGAAGGAGTTGGCAAAATATTCCCCGTTGACGATACCGGCATCGGTATCAACGAGCCGTCCAGTCAATGCGCGCTCAATGGCAGCGGCGGGATCGTGAGGCAGCTTGAGCGTATTCCACGCATAGTCATTGCCAGAACCGGCAGCAACGATGCCCAGCGGCACTCGTCTTTGGCTGGAAAGAATGCCATTGACAGCTTCGTGGACAGAGCCATCGCCCCCCACGACGATTATAGGACGCCCTTCCTCAGCAGCACATCTGGCGAGTTCTTTCGCTTCTCCCCGCTGCGTCGTTTCCACATACTCTGCATGTTCGCGCTCGGCGCGACTACGCACTATTGCACGATGTTCGGCCATATTGCCACGATTGGCAGCAGGATTGAGGATTATAAGAGGACTACCAGAGGACGCCGATGTCTCCATAGCGCTTCTCCTTATGTCGGGCAGGAAAATTTGCACTGATTGTATCACCTTCTTCCTATCTCCACAATTATTTAATAGAATGGAGTCAGGTCAGCCCGACCTATCAGGGGAATAGACCTGCTATATAAAAATGTTTTCATTTACAAGGTACGAATTCACCTCATCCAAATACCTAAACTTCACGCTAAGACTCATGACTATAGGAATATTTTGTTATTATCAGGTAGACAAATGGGCACGAGAGGATCGCTAGAATGACCAGACGGGCAAGGATTATAGTAACAGTGGCTTTGATGCTGGGTATGTCCCTGGCGTCGCTGGATACGACTATTGTGGGTACAGCATTACCGAGCATTGTTGGTAAGCTAGGCGGTATTTCGCTCTATTCCTGGGTATTTTCAGTTTATTTGCTAACCTCCACTACTACGGTTCCTATCTACGGGAAGCTGGCCGACCTCTACGGGCGTAAGCCAATCTTCCTCTTCGGGTCGGGGTTGTTCTTGCTCGGCTCGATCCTTTGTGGCTCTGCGCAGAGCATGGAGCAATTGATTGTCTTCCGGGCAATCCAGGGTCTGGGCGCAGGTGCGGTACTGCCAATAGTGCTCACGATCATCGGCGATATATACGAATTGAAGGAGCGTGCCAAGGTTCAAGGACTCTTCAGCGGCGTATGGGGCTTATCCAGCATTGTTGGTCCGGCCCTGGGTGGGTTGATTGTAGACCATTTCTCCTGGCGCTGGGTCTTTTACATCAACATTCCCTTCGGGCTCATTTCCGGGATTTTACTTACCATCTATTTAAAGGAAAATGTTGAACGCAAGAAGCACCACCTGGATTACATTGGAACGTTGACACTTACGAGCGCAATTGTAGCCTTGCTTTTCGCCCTGCTCCAGGGTGGAACGAGCTGGGCATGGGACTCGCTGCCAAGTATTGGTTTGTTTGCCTTGTTTATTGTACTCATTGGCCTGTTCCTGCGCGAAGAGCGCCGCGCTGCTGATCCAATTCTGCCTTTGACGCTTTTCAACAACCGCATCATCGGTATTTCCAGTATAGGTGGGATTGTGCTAGGCGTGCTTATGTTCGGTATCTCTTCGTATGTACCTCTCTTTGTGCAGGGAGTAAAAGGCGGCAGCGCAACGAGCGCAGGAATCGTGCTTGGTCCATTTTTGCTGGCATGGCCCATTACGGCAACGCTCAGCAGCAGGATAGTCATACGCTACGGGTATCGCTTTACATCTATGCTGGGCCTGGGTCTTGCAACTCTAGCCGCAGGGATGATAACCTTTTTCACAACAGATACAGGATTACCATATATCGTGATAGCAATGCTGGTGATGGGCGCGGGGCTGGGTTTCGCCAGCACGGCATTCGTGCTGGCAGTGCAGAATGCTGTGCCCTGGAAGCTACGTGGAGTGGCTACCGCCTCAACACAGTTTACGCGCACTATTGGCGGCACCGTTGGCGTCGCCGTGATGGGAACCATCCTTAACGCGCAGATGGCTTTGCGTTTTCCCCTCATCTTCGCTCGCTTTGCGGACGCGGCGGCACGTTTACCTAAAAGCGTCGCCCTGGCCAATATATTGCTGACACCAGAGGTGCGCTCTGCCTTGCCGGCTGCATTTCTGCACCAACTGCAAGATGCGCTCGCCCACAGTCTGTTCTGGGTGTACGTCCTGATATTCGTCCTGGCAGCCATAGGGCTGGCAACGATGCTGTTGTTACCAGGGGGTCGGGCTGACCAGTATTCCTATAAGGCTAAGGATAAGGCTTATGAGCGCCAGCGAGGCGTAGTGATTGGTTGAAGCACTTGCTCGATTTCGGCACGATTCCTCTCGAGCCAGGGAGGCAACTTTAAGCTTTGACCCAGGTCAGCTACTGGCTCATCCACGGCAAAGCCTGGCCCGGCTGTAGCCAGTTCTACAATATGCCCATCCGGGTCATTCATGTAAATGCTCTTGAAATAGACACGATCTATGACAGGTGTGACGCGCACTCCTGCTTTGATCAACTTTTCACGCCATACAAGCTGTGTCTCCTCGTCGGGTACAGCCAGGGCAAAGTGATGAGTCTGCCCTGCTCCCATGCGCATACGACGTTCTCTGGCCGGGTCGCGTTCAAAATACGTGATCAAGGTGCCAGGCCGCCCATCACCGATGCCCCAGTACCAGTGGGCTGAGTTGGGGTTGTCAAAATTGGAGGTCATCTTGACGCGGCGCATGCCCAGCAAATCGCCAAAAAAGGCGTGTGTGCGCTTGATGTCGCTACTGATGGCTGTGATATGGTGCATACCCCTGCTAAGGGCCATAGCGCTGGTAATTTCTGGGGCGGGATCCGGCCAGGTCTCAGCGCGAATACGCGCTTCATCACGATTGTTCACCAGCATCTCCGGTGGCGGTTCACGATACCCCGTGCCGAGTTTGTCGGCGGCTTCATCGATTGTCCAGCCAGGTTCCAGTGTGGCGATTTCGAGAATCGTGCCATCGGGGTCGTTGAAGTAGATAGATTTGAAGTAATGCCTATCAAGCGGGCCATCGACTGAGATATCAAGGTCGTTCAGCCTGCGTTTCCACTGTAACAGGCTCTTATAGTCGGCTACCTGCAAGGCGAAGTGATGTGTCCCGCCGATACCAGGATGGCCTTGGGGGGCATCTGGCCATGCAAAAAATGTAACGACGGAGCCGGGATCGCCTACTTCGTCGCCAAAGTATAGGTGATAGCTGCCTGGGTCATCGAAATTGACCGTCTTCTTTATAAAGCGCAGGCCCAGCACCTGTGTGTAGAAATCAACGGTGCGCTGGGCATTTGCACAGACTATGGTGATATGGTGTAATCCCAGGATACTCATCATGGTCTCCTTCTAGCTAATACTATTTGCAGGTTTTTCTTTGCTTGCCGCCTGCGGCGGCAAGCGGGGAGAGAGAAAGTGGGGCACACGCACCCGCCAGGGGCTGCTGCCCCTGGACCGCGCTCGCGTTTGGATTGATATTGATGCCAAGTTACACAGGCCTTCCATCAGACGATGCATACAACTGGCCTGTTTTCGCCGCCATGATGAAGTCGTTGCGGTGCAGGCCGAGAATTTTGTGTGTCCACCAGGTGACGGTTACCTGGCCCCACTCAGTTAAGAGTGCAGGGTGATGTCCTTCCTCTTCGGCCAGTGCGCCTACTTTGTTTGTGAAGGCCAGGGCATGCACGAAATTATCAAATTTGAAGACTCTTTCTAAACGCTTGATTCCCTCGCGTTCGTCAATGTGCCAGTCAGGTATTTGTGGATAAAGTTCGGCAATCTCCGCGTCTGTAACCGTCGGTTCCCCTTTGCGGCAGGCAATGCACTTCATTTGTGTTAACTGTTCCATCTCATCTTCCCTTCTAAACAGGTGGATCAGGCATTGTAGTTGCCAGGTATCTACAAGCATTATACTCGAGGAGCTTGTGGCATAGCCAATCGTTTATTTTCCTTCTCTCTCTTCCATCCCCTCCCTAGCCAGCGACGAGCGCCCTGTGATTCATGTTATACTATTCTCATCCACCGGCTTTATAGTATAACCTCAGTAAGATATTGCTGGCGAATGCGACGGCTGCTGCCCCACCCCAGGGCGCGATAAATCGCGCCCCTACGCACTGGGCATCGCTTCGCTCGCCGGTTATGGACAGGTCGCCAACAACATCATTAAGGAGTTACCAGCATGGCAAATCAGACCGGGCAGATTGACGCAATTGTTATTGGAGCGGGACATAACGGCCTCGTGGCGGCAGGCTATCTTGCGCGCGCAGGGAAGAAAGTCGTTGTACTGGAGCAACGGGATCGTGTGGGCGGCGCATGTACCCTAGAGGAGCCATTTCCTGGCTTCATTATGTCGCCCTGCGCCTATGTAGTGAGCCTGCTGCGGCCTGAGATCATTCGTGACCTGGAACTGCACCGTTACGGTTTTGAAGCCTATGTCAAGGACCCACAGATGTTCTCCCCATTTCCGGATGGTAACTATCTCTTTGTACGCGCCAGTACAGAAAAAACAGTTGAGGGCATCCGGCGCTTCTCAGAGCATGATGCCGAAGCCTATCCGCGCTTCCTGCGTTTTTTTGACCGGGCATCAGAGATCCTCACCCCTATCTTATTAGAGGAGCCGCCTTCGGTTGCTGATCTTGCCGCCCGCTTTCGGGGTGAGGACGAAGAGATTTACCGCTACCTGATGTTTGGCAACCTGTATGACATGGTCGCAGATTATTTTGAATCTGACTATTTGCGCGCAGCGTTTGCAGGGCAAGGTGTCATTGGTTCCTTCATTGGCCCCAAAACACCTGGCTCGGTGTATGTCCATTGGCACCACATGTTTGGCGAGGTCAACGGCGAACATGGTATGTGGGGCTACGTGCGCGGGGGCATGGGACGTATCAGTTTTGCGATGGCGGCATCGGCCGAGGCGCATGGCGCAGTGATTCGCACCCACTCGCCAGTCGAGAAGATTCTTGTCCATAACGGTCGAGCCGAAGGGGTGCGCCTGGAAAATGGCGAGGAACTGCGCGCGGGGGCGGTTCTCTCCAATGCTGATCCCAAGCGCACCTTCCTGCAATTCTGTGCTGATGCTGAACTTGATAAGCATTTTCTACAGCGCATCAAGCGGTTCAAGACGGACAGTGCCGTGATAAAGGTCAATATCGCATTGAAGGAGCTGCCGAGCTTCAAGTGCCTCCCAGGAACTGTTCCCGGTTTGCAGCATGCCGGGTCGTGCGAAATCAGCCCGACGCCAGATTGGGTGCAAGAAGCGTACGAGGATGCCGCGCATGGTGACCTTTCGAAGAAGCCGTATATCGAGGCCTATATGCAGTCAGCGACGGATCCATCGGTTGCACCTGCCGGCTATCACACTATTTCTATGTTCTGCCAGTATGCTCCCTATCACCTCAAGGGCCGTCAATGGTCGGACGAGGTGAAAAACGAGATGGCGGATCGCATTATCGCTACGATGACCGAGTTCGCGCCAAACTTTGCCGATGCTGTAATTGATCGCCAGGTACTCAGCCCGGTCGATATCGAGCGGCGCTATGGACTGCCCAACGGTAACATTTTCCAGGGTGAGATTACACCGGACCAACTCTTTTCACTACGCCCTGCACCCGAGTGCGCCCGCTATCGTACTCCTATCGAAGGATTATACCTGTGCGGCTCAGGTTCGCATCCGGGTGGCGGCGTAATGGGCGCGCCAGGACACAACGCGGCCAAGGCACTATTGAGTCAACGACCCCAGCGCTGAAGCGCGGGGCTTGCAGGATCTTCCCGCAGGCCCGTCGTTGTCCAGCCTGAGTTCCTGATCCCGCAGGTAGGGAGACGAGGGAACTCCGTTCGTCCGGTCAGGACACCCAGGAACGCCTCCTCAATTCCTGGCCCTGTCGTCCAGCATTAAAAGCCCGTTCGGGGTGTCGGGCGGTGTGCTGGACAAGAGCAAGCCGGAGGAACATTGGCGAGAGGAGCTGCCTGGGAACGCCGTCCCAGGCGCGTCAGACAGCCCCGTAAGGGGTCCCGAAAGGGAACAGAAAGGCTTCAACAGTCATGGTGTTCGTTTTGGACAGACACAAGAAGCCGTTGATGCCCTGTACCCCCAGGCGGGCGCGACTCTTGCTCGCGCGCCGGCGGGCGGTGGTTCATCGGATCAGGCCGTTTGTCATCCGTTTGCGAGACCGACGCACCCAGGACAGCGTGCTACAAGAGAGCGTGCTCAAAATTGACCCTGGCAGCAGAACCAGCGGCATGACCCTGGTGCGGGCAGAAGAGACGCCAGCGGGAGAGGTGCATCATGCGCTCTTTTGCTCCGAAGTGCAGCAGCGAGGAGAGCTCGTCCATCGAGGCAAGCAGACCCAAAGCAATGCCCGACGGCGTAGACGCAGTGCCAATCTGCGTCACCGCGCGCCACGCTTCGACACCCGGGCTGTTGCCAAAGGGTGGCTGCCGCCCTCGATGTGCTCCCGTGTGGGTAACATCCTCACCTGGGCCAGGCGATACAGCCGATGGGTGCCCGTCGGCACCTGGACGGGAGGACGAACGCGGTGGAACCGGGCGCGCTTGGGCATCGCGAAAACGCATGCCAACGACGCGTTGTGCGTGGGAGAGATCACGGGCGTCAAGCTCTTGAGGCTAAAGACGCTCCGGATCAAGGCAACAGGCCGAGGCGAGCATTGTCGCACCAACTGGACAGCAGAAGGCTTCCCGCGCGGCTACAAGATGCGTCAGAAGCAGGTGCGAGCGGAGGTGCCAGAGCCGCTCACGACGGCAGGTATCCACCTGGGTCGTGTGGCCGTGCGGGCTTCTGGCTCGTTCCGCGTGGGCAAAGTGGACGGGATCCACGCGCGTTATGGTGTCCTGGTACAGAGGGCAGATGGGTATGAGTACGAATGGGCCGAGCAGCAGAACAGGAGGCTGTTCCCCACCCCTGCCCCAAGGAAAGGAACGCCTGCTTCCTCCCCATCTTTGAAAAGAGGGGCATCCGCAGGCGGGGATTGGTGATAAACGGTTGGAAGAGGATCAACTCTTTGCCTTTAGCAAGTTCAGGTCACGTGATGCATGCATTGGAGCCTATACGCGAGCGATCAGACCCCACTTCAAGCTGAATCATTTCAAGGACCGGCAGCGCTTTCATATCTTATTGGAACATATTGCTGCCTTCAACGATATGCCTGTCTTTGTCCCCTGACAATTATGCTGGGAACCAGCGCGATTCGCCGGGGACGATTGAATTGATCCAGGCGCCGAAGACCGCGGGAGCAGCAACCAGGGCCTCGTCGCTTTGAAGATTTATGGAAGGCATACTGCGTTTAATAAGTTCCATGAAAAGCGCAAGCTCTACCGGATTCAGCGTCTGGCTGAACTGTGTAAGTTTAATTGCTAAGGACTGGACATCTTCTACACGGGCCCGTAAATACTCGGGTGAATATCGCTGTTCTGCCATGAGGCAACTCCTTTGAATGTAAGCTCACCAGCTATTAACGAAACAGTGCTTCTTATGTATACTACGGCTCTGTTGCAAGGTCTGAGTGTTTCTCCTCTAGAAACTCCAGTAAACACTAGCTCGTGTACTGAGTGAAAGTTCTTAAAGAAGATGCATAAGGAGTAGCCTCATGCAAGGTAAGAAAGCATGCCTGGTGGTCGATCTCAGAGATGGAAAAGATCTGGCAAAAATTACTGATATTAATGCTGCGCTGGCGGCAGCAGGGTGGCACACTGATATTACTCTGAAAGCCTACGGGGGGCAGAGTATGAAGCTTGCTGCCAAGGCTGCCAGACAAGGTTATGATCTCGTCATCGCCTACGGCGGGGATGGAACGCTCAACCAGGTAGTCAATGGCGTTATGAATGCCAGGGGCCAGAGTATTGTCGGTGCTATCCCTGCAGGTACTGCCAACGAATGGGCAGGTGAGATTGGCATTCCACTGGAACATGTGAATGCGGCTCTCACGCTCGTCAACAGCGATGTGCGCGAAGTCGACCTCGGACATATGCAAGTGCATGGACTGGTATTTCCACGTACAGTATCGAGCGATGAACGGGCAACAACGGGCAAGAAAACTCGAAAGAAGCAGGAAAAAAGAGCATCTAAAATCAAACATCACTTTTTATTGATGGCAGGTCTAGGCATCGATGCCACAGTGATAGAACATATCTCTAAAGCACTCAAGTACCGCACCGGTATGCTGGCATTCGGCATTACGACAGTAAAAGAGCTGCCTGAACTGCACCCGTTCCCGGCCGAGATATGGGAAGCGAACGGTGATGGCAATGAGAAACTACTCTGGCGAGGGGAGGCCTGGCAGGTGTTCGTGGCCAACGCGCGCCGCTACGGGAACGTTGTGGATGTGGCGCCCCATGCTCGCCTCGATGATGGAAAACTCAATGTATGTGTGATTACGGCAAGCAACCTGCTTGCGACAGTAGAGCAGATCACATCGCTCTTGCTGCGACACAAGCCCGAAGACATGACCGCCGAATACTTTCAAGGTGCGCATTTTTCTATTCGGGTTCCCGCTTCTCTGGGTATGCACCTGGATGGGGGCCTGATCGATCTCAAAGACTACTTGAGCAAGTCTGACCACGATGCTCTTATGAGCATGAAAGACAACGAGCAGGTAATGATCGATTATCGCTTTGATGCCGAGCCTCGTGCCTTACAGGTGGCTATACCACGTACATATGATGGACCTTTGTTTGAAAAAGCGCCTGCCAATGGGCATGCACAAACTATGTTATCACAGGCGAACGATGAAAGCTCAACTCATCAGCAAGGCCATGAAGAAGCGCAGAGCCGCCCGCCCGAATATATTGATGCGCTGCGGGAACAGGGGGTCGAGGTGACAGTTATAGGGTTTACTCCTAATCCGGAGAAGAAAGATAACTGGATTATCGCGGGCGCTGCCAAGCATCAAAAAACTGGCGATGCTATGCCTGTCGCTGTGCGCCTCAATGGCCAGACAGACTTCATCAGGCGCACGGGCGAAGTCGCGTCTCCATCTAGCTTACAGGAGCTGCGAGAAGGCGCGAAGATTGTAGTTGTCGGCCAGAAGAGTAAACGCGAGGTCATCCGGGCAACACATGTTTTATTCGATGATCTTTAAGGTGTGCAATCCACGCTGCGTGTATCAAGGTGGGAAACGGTTATACTGACTTTCCATGGCAGCAGCATGGAACTCGGTGGTCTCCACGCCGCTACCTGGACTCGATCAAGCTGAGAGCCGCTGTGCGAGATACTTGAGGCTCAAGGGGTAACGATATTCAATGCTCATGTGGGTCGCGTCGAATAACTCGAAGAATACAGCGGTGACACCAATGTGTTCAAGGGCACGCCGGAATGCCTCCGCCCCGAGGTCGAGGAAGAATTCGTCGCGTTTGCCCGCGTCGATGTAGATAGCTTTCATGGACCGCAAATCCGCCGCGTGGGCTTCTACCATGCGCACGGGGTCTTTGGCCAGCCACCTCTCCCACACCCGCGGGATAAGCTGTCCCGTCGCGATATCGTAGGGGAGGTGAACTGTACCGTCCGCGTCAGCAGAGTAGCAGGCGGCCATACACCAGTCGTTCAGCAGGTATCCATCGCTCTCCCTGGAGAAGGCCGGACGGCGGCGGAAATCCTCCCAGAATTTTTCAAATGAGCCTGCATAGTGATCCCGCAGTGCCCGCACAGACCTGGGGAACTCAGGCAGGTAGCACATCTCGAAAAGTGCGTCCCCAGCATGGGTGGCAAGTCCACCCCACAGGTCAGGCCGCAGCATGGGAGTGACCATAGCGCCATAGCCACCACTTGACTTGCCAGCGATACCCCGGTGCTCGCGCTGCGGCAGTGTCCGGTAATGACTGTCGATCCAGGGAACGATCTCGTCACACAGGTAGGTATGGTAACGACCGGTGGCGGGGGAGTCTAAAAACTGGCTTCCACCAAGCGAGGTCCAGCAGTCTACCCAGACGATGACACAGGGGGGAGCTTCGCCTCTTGCGAACAATTCATCGGCCAGTTCGGGAAAGGTTTTCCTGAAGGGTGCACGATTGCGCCACATGTCTAGCTGGCCGGTCAAACCCTGGATTTGATAGATCGCCGGGTAGCGCCGGTTGGGCTCTTCATCGTAGCCGGGAGGCAGGTATACCCACAATGGGCGTTGATTGGGGTCTCGCAGGGGGTTGCCTTTGAGTACATTGCTTTCAAACAGTAACTCTTCGTAACGTCCTTGAAGTTCGCCTGACCATGGATACATGTTTCGCTCTCTTTCTTGCTTTTCGGTCATGCTCGGTGCTCACAGGAGGAGTCCACCTCCTCCTTACATGACTATACGGTTGTCGTCAAGGGCGGGCAGCTGACATCCACTCATCATGCTTCTGGCGGGCCTGCGGCCCATCTGGAGGAGGAGAGAGTGAGCGAGGACACCTCGCGCTCCGGCAAGGGACTGCGTCCCCTGATACCTGTCCCCCAGACAGGGTTCCCCTGCTTTCTGAGTGGATGTCTGCAGGTAGCTCATATCCACTCATAATTCTGACAGGCTTACGGCCCACTTTGAGAGAAGGGAAAGAGAACGGGGATGACTGGCCCCGGCAGGGCACACCGTCCCCTAGACAGCATTTGCGTCCTGCACCCCGCATTATAAGTGAATAGGTAAAGAAGACGGGGGGTAATGCTCGACGCGCAGCCGGCTATGCTGTACAATCTGAAGCGTCGAAAGATAGCAGGCCTGGAATGTTTGAGATGAAGAATGAGTGATAACGAAACGATCAAGAAGCACCCCATTAGCACTGTGCGCTTCGGCTTGGGTAAGGAGATACGACTCTACATTGACGAACTGGTTGTGACGGGTCAGGAGGAAGATCAGGAGACTCGCGTACAATTAAGCGCTCTTAAACGGCTCACGTTAATGCCGGGGGATCCCCACCCGGCCAAGCTGATCCTGATGGCAGACCTGGACGATGATACCACCATCATCCTGGTGGAAGGTATGAGCAATGCACGGGATTTTCGCGCGATGCTCCCCCATCTTACTGAACTGTGCCCCGACTTGCAGTTGGACCCGCCAGATATGGGCGAACAACTGCGCCAAGCATTGAATAACAGGCGAGCCTGGGCATTGACTTGCTATGGCACGATTATCCTGCTCTGTATCTTACTATTCGCCCTCTACCTGGTAGTGGCGTACCTGGGTGGACATCACTAAGCTGGCAGAGAGAAAAGGAGGCCGCACTTTATGAACTCCGAGGGCGTTTTTTTTGTTCCCGAAATGAGCGCTGATGAACGCGTACGTGTTTTCCGGCGCTCCCTGGGCGAGATGGAAGATTTCAGCGGGATGGAGGTTGATGCCTACGCTGTCATTACCGAGCGCTATGTAGTGGTATGCGATACGATGCTCTGCCCTGAAGATGCTGCTGCAATGATGCAGATGGTACAGGGAGCATTGACGGGCCGGGAGTTGCTGGTGGTTAACAGTCACGCCGACTGGGACCATGTCTGGGGGAACAGGTACTTCACAGGAGAGCACGCGGCTCCGATCATTGCGCACGAGCACAGCCTGGCACGCTGGCAATCCGAGGAGTCCCGCAAAGAACTCGAAGACTACCAGCAGCGCTATCCCGTCTTTCGCTCTGTGACGCTGGTACCAGCGACCATTACATTTCAGCACAGGCTGACCATTCATGGCGGGGATTTGTCGATTGAACTCATCCCTGCTCCCGGTCACCACCTCGATCATATTGCTGCCTGGCTTCCCCAACTGCGGCTGCTGCTGGCTTTCGACGCTGCGGAGATGCCTTTTCCTATTATAGAAGACGCTGCTGCTGTGCCACTTATGTTCTCTACGCTAGAAAGTTTCAGAGCACTCCAGCCGGAGCGAGTGCTCTGCTCTCACGGCAAAACCACCAGCCCCGAGCTGGTTAAAGAAAACCTTGCTTATTTACGCGAAGTGGAACGACGTTGCCAGGCATTCATCCAGGCTCATCAAGCAACGGATGCAGAAATGGAGCACGCGACAGTGTTGATTGACTATCCCCTTGAGGAGGTGATCGCGGGAAAAGGTGGGGAGGTCGATCGCAAGTTTTACGGATGGGCGCATGACAATAACGTTCGCTGCATGCTGGAATGGCTGAAGAGAGAACACACAGCAGTCAGGTAATGTCGGGAGGTGCTGTCTTCTCCTCATGTGTCAATGGGGAGGGGTGCGTGCCATTCGATGGTGTTTCACTGATGCGTTCGGGCTTGAGCATGTCACGGCGGCGATTTCTGCCGCGCTGGGCGACGCGATAGAGCAGGTAGAACATGAGCAGGAGTAGGAGCAGCGGGACCAGGCGCGTCAGGCTGAGGCCCCCGCTGGTACCGGGGTAGAGGTAGACGTCATTGACAGCGGCATAGAGCTGAGAGTAGTTGGTGGCCCCCAGGATGAGGGCATAGACCGATTGTCCCCTGGGCAGGCCAGGGCCAATACCGCTCCAGTTCTGCCCCTTATCATCGCTACGGAAGGCACCGACGCCAGTACCAATATAGAGCGTGCTCGGGTAACGAAAATCGACGAGGATGGTATGTATGTTCGTGCCGGAGAGTGATTCTTCGCCCGGCATCCAGTGTATACCGGAGTTTGATGAACGGAAGAAGCCGTGGTTGGTACCCGCGTAGACAAGGCCATCGGATCCACCGCTCATGGATGCTATACGTACTACATTGACCACACTGCCGGACGGCAGACCGCTATTCAAAGCTTTCCAGGTCGTTCCTTTATCACCAGAGCGGTAGACACCCAGCGCAGTTGCCGCCCATAGCTGGTGATGATCGGAGTCGAAGACCAGGCCATTGATGACAGCGGCTGCCGGCAGTCCATTGTTGGCTGCAGACCAGGTATCGCCATCATTGGTGCTGACGAGTACGCCATGGTGAGTTGTACCGGCATAGATGGTGTGGGGCGCGGTGGCATCAAAAGCAAACGCGGTATAACTATCAACAGGTAGAGCAGCCCGGGTGGTGCCGACACCGACAGGGTTCCAGTGCTGCGCTGCATCCGCACTGACGAAGATACCTTTGCCGGTGGCGATATAGAGTTTTTTGCCGGTGGCATCGAACGAGAGTGCATGCAGCGTGTCGGGCAGGGGTAGGCCAACGCTGCGCGATACCCAGTGCTGCCCACCGTCGGTAGTCACAAAAACGCCGTTTTGCGCATCTCCAGCGTAGAGGATCTGCGCATTCTTGAAATCGACATCAAAGGCCCGGATGTGCTGGTGCTGCAAACCGCTCAACTGCCAATTTCCACCGCCCAAAATACCCGTGCCGGGGGCGCACGCGGAGAGGACAAGGGACAGGAGGAGCAGGATCGACGGGAAAAATGGCTTAGGCGTGCTCATAGGGCATTGCAATCTCTGTAGCTTATATTGCTGGCGAACTCCTAAACGGAAGGTAGCCCCACCACCCCGTGGCGCGATAAATCGAGCCCCTACGCAACGCGGCATCGCTTCGCTCGCCTGACCCGAGGGATTCGCCAACGGTATCTGTATATGTCTCTTTTTCGCAAGTGTAGTACGCATAATAGATACATCCTACGCCAGTATGTTGAGTTCTTCGCCTATGTTTTGCTCTCGCGCCAATCTATAGATGTGCGCTGCGGTGGCGATATCCTCAAGGGCGATGCCTACGCCTTTGTAAAGCGTGATATCGTCAGGGAGCTCGCGCTGAGGTGCATAGCTGACAATGACATCCGCCAGATTATAGACTTCGTTCCAATCAAGGAGACCTTCATTGGCGGGGATAATCAGGTCACCGGCCTCAATACGGGCCTGTTCCCGTGAATCGGTCACGATGAGGCTGCTGAGCTGCAATGTTGAAACATCGAGTTCGCGTCTCTGTGGCCAGTTAGAGCCAATGGCATTGATATGACAGCCTGGCCTCAGCCATTCGCCACGCAAGACCGGGTCGGGAGAGGTGGTGGCGGTTACGAGGATATCGGCGACTTCTACTGCCTGCTGCGCAGTGGTAACAGGCTTGACAGCGATATTGAGCAACCTGGTCATTTCATCACAGAAGATGGCACATTCACGCGGACGGCGAGCGTATACGTATGCAGTGGATATGTGGCGCACGGCGCATACTCCCATGAGCTGGGTGACGGCCTGATTGCCTGCGCCGACGAGACCCACTATCTTTGCATCGGGCCGCGCCAGGTATTTTGTGGCGACTCCACTAGCTCCACCGGTACGCATACAGCCGAGCCAGTCAGCCTCGATGATGGCGAGCAACTGGCCGTTTTGCGCACTGAAAAGCATCACGACAAAGCGCACACCTTCGCGAAAGGTGGTATATGCCTTAAAACCGAGCACGCCCAGGCTGGGAGCGGCAGCAGAAAGCATATGCAGCACTCCGTTGGCCAACACGAGGCGCGCGCGAGGACGATTCAAGGCGTTATTTTGTGCCAGCGCTGCAAACGCCTGTTCCAGCACCTCCACCGTGTCGGGCATGCTCAACAGTAGACGTACATCCTTTTCACGTAGCACCAATGCCATGAGCGGTTTCCTATGCTAATTTTCGCGGCGGATCACGCGGCGCACGTACACTATAGTTTCGTGTACTTCATAGCCCCTGGGCAGTTTTTTATCGACCTGAGGCCCCAGCAGGTCGCGCAACCCGTCGAAGGTAGGCAGGGTATTAGCTACAGACCGGGAAGATCTGGCCAGGCGAGCCAACAGGCCGCGGCGCAACAATTCCAGGCCAGCGCCTACAGCCAGGGCTCCGACGCCGGCTGCGAGACGCGGCAACTGTGGATTGCTGAATACCGCTGGCAGACGTGCGCGCGCCGGCACGAGGCTTGTCGAAGGTGCTGTCAGGTCGGCTCCGCAGTTGCGACAATAGAGATCATCGGTCGAGCATGCGGCACGACAACTTAGGCATAGCATTGCTTTTCTCCCTAGTATTCTCCTAACCAATTTCCTGGTTACTTGTCCCTGGACAGGGTCATCGCAAGGGTTGAGGACTCTGTGTTCTCTCTGGGGGCATTACCTGCTCCCTGCGCAGGGCCACACCGTCCCCAGACAGGGTTCCACAAGGGCACGGCGGGCATACCTGCCCCCCAGGCAGGAGTCCCATAAAGGCCCCACCCCACTTACACCACCCCCGCCCCTACGGACTATAATCCTGCTTGCGAAAAACCTACCCGTGAAAAACACCACTCAGGCCCCTATGGTCATGGGCCTTTTCCTCAATGGTATCATAGAATGCGGCGAAATATGCATTAAGTTGGGGAGCGTCGTAACGTTCCCTCTGTCACATTATACAACTTACTGAGGGGACACCCTGGCTACTCCTCGTGGAACAAGTCATTGATTTTCTTGAATTGCGATTTCCCTTTACTCTGCTTCAGCGGGGCTGGCCCGTCTCCTGTATGCTCAATCTTGAGAGGAGCAGTGGGAAGGACGAGCGTTTCAAGTTGATCGACAGGAGGCAGAATGACAGAGGAGTACCTCGACCATAGGTGAGCGTTAGCGTGGGCTGAGGCCCGTTCTACTGCCCTGGGTAGGATGAGCGTTTCATGTTTATCAATCGGCTCCGGCTCGCGATCCTCCAACGCCCACCCGAGGATGCCGGCGAACACAAAGAGTGCAGCAAGGAGAACCAGCCAGGGCGCTTGATCAACGAGGAGCAATCCGACCACCAGGACACACAGTGCCGCACTCAGCAGCAATGGCCAGATACTTGGCCGAGGAAGAGCAAGATGCACTGCTTCCTCAGCGTGATGAACAGGCAACCCGTTCATGTGCTGCCCTGCTTCCTATTTTCCAGTATCTCCGCGATCGCATCGATCACGATGGCATTCTCCTCGCTGGTATTATAGAAATACGGCGAAATGCGCAGTAAGCCAGGGCGTGAATCGGTGATGATATTACGCGTCACGAGCGCTTTGACTATCTCCTCGGGTTGCTCCAGCTCCAACATGACAATAGAACTGCGGCGTTCCGGCTCCTGGGGGGCACGCACGGTCCAGCCATGTTCGCGCGCGCGAGCAATCAGATCGTTTGTTAGATAGCGGGTGCGCTCACAAATGCGTTCAACGCTGATTTCTTGCACGATATCCATACCACCACTGGCGGTATAGACGGCCGCGACAGCGGGTGTTCCCATCTCAACTCTTGCGGCATCGGAGCGAAATTCAAATTCGCGCAACTTAAACTGGAACTGATCTCGATGACCGAACCAGCCTGTGATGGTCGGCTGGAGAGCAGGAATCAAGCCTTCGCGAATGTAGACGAGCGCGAGCCCAGGTCCGCCCATCAGCCATTTAAGGGAGCCGGTAACCAGGAAGTCGATATCCATGGCCACAACGTCGATGGGAATCTGGCCGGTTCCCTGGTAGTCGTCGATTAAGATATGCGTGCCGTTCTTATGAGCAATGTCAGCCAGCGCGCGGAGGTCCTGGATATAGCCACTGGTGAAGAAGACATGCGAGGTAGCAAGCAAAGCGGTTTTGTCATCTACTGCTGCTTCAAACTGCTCGGGAAGGACATGAATACGATCGGAGCTCTCGACAAAGGTGCATTGCACGCCCAGGCGTTCTTTTACCAGCCACTGGTAGGCCAGCGTCGGGAAGTCCATGTCAGCCATGACGACTTTGTTACGCTCACCGTAGTCTAAGGCGGTAGCAATAGAACTGAGGGCAGCGGAGACGCTGGGAGCAATAGCGACCTCGTGGAGCTGTGCACCAATGATGGATGCAAATTTGCGGCGCACGCTGGCAATCTCACCCAGCCAAATTTCATACCACGCGTGCGCGCCCCACTCGTTCCATAGTTCCATAAATTGCGTTATACCATGCATAGAACGTAGGGAGAGGGCTCCTAGAGAACAGCTATTCAGGTAGGTTTTTCGCTGCAGGATGGGAAATTGTGATCGATAAGCGATGAGCTCTGGATTTTCGATGGCGACCGGGACCGGCTGCTGCATCTTAGAATCATCAGTGACCATGTAACACCTGCTCTTTCGCAGTAAGACTGTACTCTCTATTTTAGCGCTTCTAGCGAAGAGAGTCTATAGTTCGCGCTAACAACATTGCAGCTCGCTCTACTTCCTGCGAGGTAGACCAGCGGCCCAGGGTCAGGCGCAGCGCTGCAAGGGCACGTTCGCACGATAAGCCCATCGCCATGAGCACCGGCGAGGGATCGGTGCTGCCTTCATGGCAGGCAGAGCCGGTAGAACTGGCTATCTCCGGTGTAGCGGCCAGGACCTCTTCACTGATAATGCCCGCTATACTAATATTTAGCGTATTGGGCAAGCGTTGGGTTTCATGTCCATTCAGGTAGATGGAGCCAGCAAGGTATTGTTCCAACTGTTTCCGAAGCGAGTCACGTAGTTGTTGCAAGCGAGGCTGGCTTGCGGCAAGCTGCTGCTGCGCCAGCATGCAAGCGTTACCTAACGCTACCATATAGGAGACATTCTCCGTGCCAGCTCTCAGCCCTGCTTCTTGCCCACCACCGTAGACGATGGGCTCGAGTTGCAGACCGCGCCGGACATAAAGCGCACCAATGCCCTTGGGCGCGTAGAGCTTGTGCCCGGCGATGGTGAGCATATCCACGCCTAATTCATCGACGCGAACCGGGACCTTGCCGACGGTCTGGGCAGCATCGGTATGTATCAACACACCATGTTGCCGTGCTATCTGGGAGATTTCCGCGATCGGCTGCAAGGTCCCAGTTTCATTGTTGGCATGCATGATGGTGATTAAGACAGTTCTGTCTTCTATGGCCGCCTCTATGTCCGCGGGACTGACACGCCCGCTGCTGTCGACTGGCAGGTAAGTGACGCGGAAGCCGTGGAGTCGTGCCAGGGCGCGGCAGGTATTGAGGACGGCGGGATGTTCGGTTACTTGCGTGATGATGTGGTCATCACGGCCGCGCCGCGCGAGTGCTGCTCCACGAATAGCCAGGTTATCGCTCTCTGATCCGCCGCCAGTGAAGGTAATTTCGCCGGGAAGACAACCTATTAACCGGGCAATCTGCTCTCTCGCAGCGTCTACTGCATTATGTGCAACCCGTCCGTAGTGGTGAGCACTTGATGGGTTGCCGAAGTGCAGCGAGAGGTAGGGCAGCATAGCTTCGACGACCGCGGGGTCGACCGGTGTGGTAGCATTGTAATCGAGGTAGATAGGGCCATCATGCAGGCCGGGATGGACATTCATCATGCGTGCTCTCCCGTAACTTTCTTTTCGAATCATGCGCTTCCAGGTCTTCCCCATACGATAGTACCAACAACCTGCATTTCAAAGACTCCGGCAGGATAGGGGGAGCGCAGGTGATAGGCTTCTACAAGGCTGGCATCTTTGAAGCGATTGGAATATTCAGATCCCAGGTAATGGGGTTTTGATGACATTGGCGCTCTCTTTCACTCGCGGATAAACCAGGCTGCTCTTGAGAAAGCTTACATGGTTTGAGACACTTGCGACGGTTGGGACATATATGTTTATATCTGTTGTACCACATTTGAGGTTATCTGCACCTTTTTCAAGAGGACTTTGCTACCTGGGACACCTGGAGCAGTTGGGACACATATATTTGCAGATAATTGACTTGAGATGGCGGGCGTAGTTTTTTGAAGCATTGCGGCCTGTTGGGACAGGGGTCAGAGAGCGATCTCTTTTTTCGAAAGGGAATGTACATTGATTTGTACACGGCGATGCACATTGTGATGCAGGTAAGCAAGGTGTTACCTTATTTATAGTATAGTATAGCATAGTGGCAAAATGCGATGTACCCGCATTATTTTGCGCGGAGCGCAATATGGCGGGCATGGCACCCGCAAGGGGTGCCACTACTCTACGACGCTGGGAGCGCCTCTGATCGTCTCTAGTAGTGACAGGGCTTGCCCCTGTCATGCAAAAAAATGAACTGCACCCGTTATATGCTTTCCCCGCTTTGTCGCTCCAGCCAGCGCTGCATGACTTCCCGCCTCCTGGAGGCTATGCGGGCGAACTGCATACAACGTTCCTCGATCTCGGCGACAGGTGTTTTCGATGAAAAGAGGAGCGACCATCCGCTACCTTCCAAAAGTGGCACCTGCCTGAGCATGTCATCACGCGAAATTGTCCATACGCCGCCAAAGGTCAGATCTCCCTCTACTGTGGCAACAACGATTTCGTCTCTCCTTGCGCCAGCGGTAGCACGTCCTATCGCCCATACATGCTTACGCAAGACCTCGGCAGCCTGGGTAGTGTGGTGAGCTCGCTCCACAGCTTCTTTTGAAGGGATAGGCATAATGGGATACCTCTAGTTCTATGCTAAGAAAACACGTTGTTGTTTTCTCATTATATCACTATTCAGATGCGGTCACTTGCGGCTCCAAGTTCTTTTATAACTGCTCCAACTAACTAAAGCTGTCCATAAGATCAAGTATTGACTTAATTAAGGAAATGTTGTATTATGTTCTTATGGATATGTTTGGCGCCCTTGCCGATCCGACCCGAAGGACCATTTTAGAACTCCTTGCCAGCCATGGGGAGTTATCTGCGACTGCTCTCTACGAGCACTTTCCTCTCAGTCCACAAGCGGTCTCACAACATCTCAAAGTCTTACGTGAGGCCCACTTAGTGCAGATGGACAAACGGGCACAACAGCATATCTACCGCCTCAATCCAGAGACGCTGTCTCAGTTTGAAGCATGGGTTCAGCACATGCAGCAGAGGTGGAGTGAACGTTTTGACGCCTTAGATACCGTCCTCGAAAGTGAAAAGAAGAAGGGAGTTGAATAACATTCTATGCCAGCAAATAAGACGAATATCAGTGCAGAACCGGGAAAACAAGAAATAGTCATCACGCGTGAATTCGATGCACCGCGAGAGCTCGTTTTTAAGGCATGTACGGATCCACAACTGATCCCGCAATGGTGGGGACCGAGATACCTTTCAACCCAGGTTGATAAGATGGACGTGAGACCTGGTGGAGAGTGGCGATTTATCAATCGAGACGCCGAGGGAAAAGAATACGCGTTTCACGGCGTGTATCATGAAGTACTTGCGCCTGAGCGCATTATTGATACCTTTGAGTTTGAAGGGTTACCGGAAACAGGGCACGTGACTCTGGAGACGATGAAACTTGAGGAATTGCCTGGAGGGAGAACCAAACTCATCGCTCAATCGGTTTTCCAATCAGTCGCTGACCGCGATGGCATGCTCCAAGGTGGCATGGAAGAAGGAGTCAATGATACCTATGATCGTCTTGCAGAACTGCTGAAAAAGATGTAGAGGCTACCTAGATAACTGCGGCAAAGGTAAAGGATTCTCCCCTGGGGATCCAATCCCTTATTCCTCCTCACCGTAGCTTGACTTGTCATGGATCAACGGCTGACCACAGTTGAAGCAGTAGCGGAAGTAGCCTGGGCAACGTGCACCGCAGGAGGCACAGGTAAGCCCTGGTTCTTCTTCAGCAAGCAATGCTGTCGCTTCTGATGGCACTGGCGGAATGACAGGTGCAGGTACCTCTCCATGTCCTTGTTGATGCTGACGAAGCACCCGGAGCGTCTCTGCTCGTACCTGCTCCAGGTGGAGGCCGAGGTTCTCTAAGACACCGGCCGCGATTCCTTCGCCTTCGCGTATGAGGCCTAAGAGGAGGTGCTCTGTGCCAATAAAGCGATGATTGAGGCGACGTGCTTCATCCATAGCGAGCTCAATCACCTTTTTCGCGCGTGGAGTGAGTCCAAGCTCACCGAGAACGATACGCTCGCCCCGTCCAATGATCGCTTCAACGGCATGACGGACCTGGTCGACTTCGATGCCCAGATTGCTGAGCACCTGAGAGGCAACGCCCTCCCCTTCGCGTACCAGTCCCAGAAGAAGATGCTCTGTGCCGATGTAGTTGTGCTGGAAGTGCCGCGCTTCTTCCTGCGCCAACGTCAAAACGTGACCTGCTCGTTTGGTGAACAGGTCGAAGCGACCAACAAGATCCGAAGGAGTTGTGTGCTTCCCCTGGATGATTTTCCGTATCAACTGGGCGAACTGATCAAGTGGATTGCTTGAGCTGGTCCCTGCTTCGTTTTGTACATGGGCAGCAATGCGCTGCCGCTGGAGGTAATCCTGAAGATCGGACGGGGCAAAGCGGTAATCGGCACCGATACGATAGGCAGAAAGCTCGCCTTTGTTGACCAGACGGCGAATCGTGACTGGATCAACATGTAGCAACTCCGCTATTTCCTCGGAAGTCATGAAATGTTCCATGATGGCCCTCTCTTTTCATACCAAGAGAACTATGAATTATATTGAGAACTATAAGTTACTATTAAGACTATATATTACTTTTGATAAAAATGCAAGGGGAATATTATGTCCTTTTTAAATTGGATTGCGGAACATCCAGCGCGGGCCGATACATCGGCGCTGGGCGCGATAAATCGGCCCCTACCGATGCCCGGATTAGTTTGTTAAACTGCATAACAGTCTGAGGTGAGGAGGGTCAAGGCTTGTGAATTAAAGCAGGGTACTCTCGACAGGCCGTCTGCGCCTGGGTATAATGGAGGGAGTAAGGACGTTCCGACCCCACGATGTGGGAGCAGGAATGTGCGTTAAGGAAACAAGCAAGGAGCAAAATGCCATGTCTACCCCCAACGACCCGCGTCGCGAGCATCCCAGCACTTATTTCGTGCAGGATCGCTCCAATGTTGATGAGCTCACTCGTGTGGCCATCCAGGATCAAATAATTACCACAGGCATGGGTGGAGTGCTGCCGGAGCAGCCGGACCCAACGCGCTTTCAGCGGGTGCTGGATGTGGGCTGCGGGACCGGTGGATGGCTCATTGAGACAGCCAGGACCTATCCGACCATGTCTCTGCTGGTGGGCGTAGACGTGAATAGCAAGATGATCGAGTATGCGCAGGCCCAGGCCGAATCCCAACAGGTAAATGACCGGGTGCAGTTTCGCGCGATGGATGCGTTACGCATGCTCGAGTTTTCCGCTGATTTCTTTGACCTGGTCAACCTCCGTTTCGGCATGAGTTTCTTGCGCAAGTGGGATTGGCCGAAACTCCTGCATGAGTTCCAGCGTGTCACGCGGCCAGGCGGAGTGATGCGAATTACAGAATCTGAGATGCTCATTCAGAGCACCAGTACAGCTTTGACACAGCTTTATCAAATAGCGCTTAATGCGGCCTATCAAGCGGGGCTTTTCTTTACCCCAACCAGCGATGGGGTGACAAGCCAGCTCGCGCAACTCCTGCACCAGTATGGGCTCCAAGATGTGCAGACACGAGCCCACACGTTGGAATATCGGGCTGGCACTGCTCTTGGTCAAGGCTTCTATGAGGATATGAGCCGCACATTTCGGTCGGCATTGCCCTTCTACCGGAAGTGGACCAGTGTCCCTGACAATTACGAGGAGATCTACCAGCAGGCGCTCAGCGAGATGCAGCAGCCGGATTTCGTAGCGACCTGGAGCCTGCTCACCGCCTGGGGCATCAAACCGCGTAAGAAAGTGCACTCCGCACCCAACCTAGCCGAATGAGAACTTCCTGGCCAGTTCGCGAGGAGTTGGTTCGACGAGAATCGAGCCATCGGGGAAGATGATGGTCGGCACGCTGTGCATACCCTTGTTTACACTGGCAACGAACTCGGCGGCTTTTTCGTCTTCCTCGATATTGATGTATTCGTAAGGGATGCCATGTGAGTCGAACCAGCGTTTTGCCACGCGGCAATCGCCACACCACGTTGTGACATACATTTTGATCTTTTCCTGGGTAGCAGTCGAATGGGACACAGATAACTCCTTGATGGATAGCCTGACTGAGATATAAGCATTTACCAATGTTAACAGATATCCAGCTGGAATTATTCCTGCTGCTCTTCAGTGCAGGCGTATGAGGTCGCGCGCTATCGCAGTGTCTCCACCGCTACTGATCCAAGAGGATCTCCGCGGGGGATCGTCCGGCAGGTCTATTGATGCGTTCCAGCAGCAGGTCGAGAAATTTTTTCCCTCCCGTGGCTAGGAGCCCGGGATTACGTGCAAGGACGCCCATTACCAGGCCAGCGCTAAAATCACCCCGCAGGGCCTGGGCTACCTGCGCTGGAGTGAGGTGCTGCATGAGATCGAGGACGTTGTCCCACTGCTCGTCGCTGTAACTGGCAACGCGCCTGTTAATCATGTAGGCGATGTCCATAGCGCGGCCGAAACGAGCGCGCCAGGCTTTGTCGAAACGTCCCAGGAAGGCGGCGGAGGTGTTGCCAGCTTTGATGGCTTGCGCGGCAACTTCTCCTGCCATTTGACCGGAGTAGATGGCGAAGCGAATGCCCTCGCCGACGAGAGTTGAGCCGTGTCCTCCTGCATCACCTGCCAGGAGCAGCCCGTCGCGAGTGAAATGTTCAAGCGGGCCTTCGGATGGAAATAAGCCCGTGTGATATTCAACGGGGCTGGCGCCTTGAAATTTGCCAGTGAACTGGGGTAAGTCGTGGATGATGCTGTCCAGGTAGGTACGCGCATCTTCGTCACAGTCGGGATGGAGCACGCCGACGCCAAGACGTACACGGCCATTGCCACGCGGGAAGGCCCAGGCGTACCCTCTGGGGGCAAATTTACTGCCCATAATCAGGTACAGCTCGTCCTGGGGATAGTTTGGCGCGTACAGGTCGTATTCGGCCCCGTATCCATAGCGATGAAACGCTTTCCCCATATCTGTCCGCACGCCGACGTGGCGCGAGAAGCCGCTGGCGTCGATGGTGACGGAAGCCGCCAGGGTGATACGCTCCCCGGTGTGATTCCTGGCGGTGACGCCCAGTACCCGCCCGTTTCCGGTGATGGCTTGCTCGACGACATGGCGCAGGCGCAAGACAGCGCCCGCGGCGATGGCGCGGCTGGCAAGGTGCTGGTAGAGGCCGCGCACGTCGACGACGCAGGCGATGGCGGGGTTGTAGCGCAGCAGTACTTCGCGCCGCGGAGAGACAAAATATACCCTGGTTATTGGATGGTAGAGATGCTCTGGGATGGACAGCGCTTGCATGTCGCTGATCCAACTGCCGCCGCTTGTATGGATGGGATAGCCTATTTCATTGTGGCGCTCTAAGATGTGTACCCGCGCACCCTGCCTGGCAGCAGCTCCGGCGGCTGCCAGGCCTGCCGGCCCTCCACCTACAACGACTATATCTATGTTTTCTGACATGAATTATCCTTCTTTAGAATCCTGTTTTGGGGCAAAATATGACAAGGCTGCCATGTTGTGCTGGCTGTTCTTGTGGGATAGTATAGCAGTCAGGTGCAGAGAAATACAATGGAATTGCAACGGTCTTTTCGCAAACCAGAAGGTCAGAGAGTCTTTGCTCCTGGATACCTGGATCTGATCGCGGACTGGGTCCAACAGCGTTTTGGCCCCTACGCACTCATCCATTCCGGGTTATTTCGTGACGGGAGTTTCCGGCATATGTTCAGCAGTTGGCGGATTGATCAATGGGTAGAAGTTGATCGACCAGCCCATGCCGAAGGCCTGCGGAACTAGCACACGCGCCGTATCCTTGTTCCAGAACGCTTCGCGCAGGCGCTCGATGGTCGGCCAGCGAAAATCGTAGGGAATGCCATAGAGTGTTCCGTGCCATGTCCGCTCCTCTGGCGGCATTTGCAATTGCTCGCGAATAGCTAACCCCATCAATGCCGCGATCCCGATGATCACTATCACGTCGCCCGGTTTGGGCTGCTTCTTCTTACGCTTTGCCATGTTCTTTTTCTCTTTTGCTCTGTCAGACAGCCATCGTTCAGACTATCATCTTTTTCTCGCCTCTTTTTCGCCAGGAGGAGAAAATCGCTATATAGCAATAAGTTATAATAAATAATAACATATTGCTATTTCCTTTGTCAAGGAGTAGAACAAAGGAATTTAACGCTCATCATGAAAAGCGGCTGTTATACAGCTACTGTACTATAATCGTCCCTACCATATTTGGGTGGTACGTGCAATCGTATTGATAGGTACCAGGCTTAGTCAACTTCAAAGATTTTGATTGGCCAGGGTCAATATTTCCAGTATCAAACTTTGTCCCGGTGGCCGTGTGCGGAATTTGCGATATATTCTTAAAGATTATAGTTGAGCCGGGAGGGACAGTCACTGGAGAAGGGCTGAATGCATGATCGGTACTATTTTTTATAAGGATAGTGATCGTCACAGGTGGCTTTGGTGTAGGCGTAGGTCGGGGTCTGGGTGTCGGGGTAGGTGTGGGCTTGTGTGGTGTAGGCGTGGGCGTGGGCGTGATCTCCGTGGGCGTCGGGGTAGGGGTGTCTGTAATGGTTACGGCAGTGGGCGTGGGTGTTCCTGCCGGGTCGTTTGTCGCGGTCTGTGTGCGCAGGGATGGCACCAGTTGATACGCCAGGAGTGTCAGCGCGATACTGATTACTGTTACAGTGGTGAGTATTATTAAAAACATTTTCTGAGCACTATTCAATCCGCCCATAGTCTAAGAAAACCTTTCTGCCTTACGTTTTTACCAGTTCACGCTGATGTGCAAGAGTGCATATGTATGATTGTTTTTGCCAAAAAACCCATTTGAGCGCAGTCATGATAGCAGGCAGGCCAGACAGTATCAAGAGTAAGCTGGTTGTGTTCAGGTTAAGGATCGGTGATGATCTGGCGGGAGAGGGAGACATTTCTCCCCATCCATCTCCTGGCTGTTTTCTCACTGACAAAGAGTAAACTGGAAATGCTGAGCCGTCAATACCATGGTACTCCTCTCCTACGTTCCTGCGCGGGGATGAGAAACAGGACCATCATGAGCGCGGCGATTGCCAAGAGGGCGCTGACTATGAGCAGTAGGGGTCCCCAAATAGCGCCATCAATGGCCGATAGGGGTCCACCGGTATTGTCTACTCCGCCGGGCGTCGAGGAGGATACTGTTGGGGTTGTCGTTGGTATGACTGTGGGAGCAGGCACGCTGGTGGCGGTTGGAGTTGGGGAGACCGCTGGCGTGGGACTGGTAGAGGGTGTAGGGGAGGCGAGTGTAATGAGGATCTGGGCCTGGGCGCGCAGTGCTCCTGTAGACGCGTCGGCGGCGCTCACGGTTGCTTCCGGCTGGTCCAGGTTGGCAGGCAGGTGAAAGGTTCCGTTGATCAGGCCATCGCGATCCGATTTGGGCGGATTTGTAAGGAGGGGAAGTGAAGTTGTGTCTACAAGCAGCGAGAGTGTCACGGCTGTGCCCTGCGGCAGCCAGTTGCTGCCTGTAAAGGCAATAGCGTCACCACTGGACGCGTTTGATGGGTCAATAGCCAGGCTGGGTACGCCTGCCGTCTGCTGGCCGGGTGCTGCAAGCACAAGGTAGGATACCGGCCATGCTCTCCCGGTACTATCGGTTACAATGATCTTCCAGGGTCCAACCGGCCCGCTGCCGGGCATGACAAGGTTGGAAGTGGAAAAAGAGCCGTTATCCTGGACCTGGACGCTACTATCGCCGGGGGGTGTAAATGTTCCAGGTATATTCTGCGAGTCGATATAGCTCAATGCTGCTGGCCCTGGAGCAAGATTTTCTCCGCTCAAGGTGAGAGTTACACCTAACGGCCCCTGGTGGAGATTCAATGTTAGTCTGGCTTTTGGGCTGGCAAATGCCCGGGTGGGGTACGCCAGGAGTATACTGAGTGCAACAAGCAGGAGCATCAAGGGTATCAATAGATATGTTCTGCGCGGAATTATTATGCAGATTAACTTTTTCATGCGGACATCGTAGCATCCACCCAGGGCCGATAAATCGGCTGTGGGCACGATCAAGCGGCCCCTACGATAGGGTCGGAGTATTTCGTCAATGTACATAATAGATCCTCTGATGATAACAAGCGGGATGAGTGCATGTCTTTTCGAAACAAAAGAACGTGTTTCTCGCGGAGATTAGCTGTCCCGTACGACTATATTGCAGCGCCGAACGCGCAGCCTCATTTCGTCACCATGACTTTGCAAAAGAAGCTATAGAAAATGTCATCACTGTGTTCCCCACCCCACAGGAGAGCAAGAGCGTGGTGCCGCTTTTTCACTTTTTCATCTGGAGAGTGAACAGCCGACGAGGGCCGATATCGATACTGGTGGCGAATGCAATGGCGGGTAACCCACCCCAGGACGCGATAATGGAGATTGACGAATTAATCCGGCCCTTTTGAGCGAATTCGTGTCCGCATTTAATAGTCAATGTGCATAATCGGTCCCTACGCACTGGGCATCGCTTCGCTCGCCGGTTCTGGACACTTCGCCACCAGTATCGATATAGGACATTTTACCCACTCGCTTGGCTGGTACGAAAATACCTTTTATACTTGTTATTGGGGAATGCCTGGACTACATGGACGTTGTTATAAACGTGGGCCTGGACGTCGGGTTTTAGCCAGGTGGGGGTTGCAAACGTGGAGAAGCATTCAAATCTAGCGAAAATCGTTCTGCGGATTATAGCGGTAGCAATAAGCGTGGTGCTGCTCGTGTTCTCGTTGGTGGGCCCGGTGGGGATGCTACATGTCTATGCCTCCAACGCAATTGCTTTTGCTAGCACGAATACGCCGACTCCCACGGACACGCCTGTACCTACAGATACTCCTACTCCCACGAATACGCCGACTCCCACGGATACTCCTACTAATACTCCTACTCCCAGACCTACCAATACACCCGGACCAACTCACTCGCCTACTCCTACGCCTACGCATGCTCCCAAGAGTACACCTACGTACACTCCTACTCCTTCACTCATCTCTACACCGATTGCGACGGCACAAGCGACAGCGACGGTGAATCCACTGGCTACTCAATATCCAAAAGAAGGTTCAACACCGGCAGCAGCGATTACTCCAGCAGCGCCTTCGCAGAATGGCGCTATGCGCTCTACAGGACAAACAAGCTGGAAAAGTTTCTTTCCAGTCCTCCCCATTGTGATTGGCGGGCTGATCAGTCTATGTATCCTGTTAGCGATATGCGGAGTGTTCCTGCGCAGAAGTCAGTCAGCTGCTTTACGAGGACAACACGGCACTCGTCTCTGGAGCAGAGCACAGGTGAAAGATGAGGAAAGAAACGCGGTCATCAACAGTATATCTCCAGTAGAGAGCATACAGACGATGGCTTTCAACTATTCCCTATCATCTCCCTCAGGTGAAGCCCTCGCAGGCAATTACACTCAAGGGACTTTTATACAGCAGCAAACAACTGCGAATCTGAAAGCAGTAGGTAGGATCCACAAGCCTGTAGAGCAAATAACCTCATATCCTAAAGATATGCACATGCCGGCACTCGATGATCCGCGCCTGGTGGATTATCTGAAGTGGTACGCGCTGGGAAGGCTGGTGGTTCCTCCCGAACAGCGCGAGATGGAGAATGCGTAGATTATTCAGCAACGGGAGCCTGTTCAGGATTGAGGCTGGTCTGAACGGTGTTCTGGGCTCATCAGGTTCAAGACGGCGGCTTCGTCATCGCTCTGCGACTTATAGTCGTCGGGAGCCGTGTCGATCTGCCAGACCCATCCTTTGCGGATGACATAGCGCCATTCCAGGTTCGGGGTATTGTTGAAGTCAGCCGGGGTTGTCGTCTTCAGCAAATCCGTTACTTCTCTCGGAACATCTGCAGCCAGATTGAGCTTACCTGCCTGGACCTGTTTCACGTAGTTATCTATGATGCCTTCGGGGTCCGGGTGGAAAATGACGCGATGCAGATTGTTCAGATTGTTCATAGCTGCTGTGCGATGTTCCAGAACAGCGAGGTCGTTGATGATGCGGCGGCGCAGCGCAGAGAAGAAGCTATATTGCATCAGGCCGCTGCAAATGAAGCGGAGGATGGACGAAGCGTTTGCATCAGACTCGTCCCATCTCCTGAAGAGGTCGGCCGCACTATCGGCAGCGGCAGCAATTTCAGGTATAGCGGCGAAATGGCGTTTAGCGACCCGTTCGGCATACAAGGCAACCAGTTCAAAGATAGTGTTCTCGTCGTACAAGCCATTCACCTGGTCCAGTGCCATACCACGTACATGCCGGAGGTAGGCGATGCCGGGTGTGTCCTCCGGGTCGTGGGGATCATGCCTGGCAATATCATGAGGGGTTTCTGCGTACCAATCCAGCGGGAGGCGCCTGATACCGACGGTAAATGTCTCGAAGGGGAAAACTTCGTTGCGCCAACTAGCAACGTGAATCCCCGAGGTCAAGGCTTCGACGAGGAAGGTGTTATCATAGCCCTGGAGCGGGTCACTGATGAGGTAGAGCATGGCAGTATGGCTCCAGGCGCTGTTGGTGGCGAAACGAATGATCCTGCTGAAGATCTCCATGGGGTTCAGGTTAACGCGTAGTACTACGTCAGAGACGCGCAGGTAGGGGCCTACATCGTTTGGTTGGAGGAAGTAGTTGAGTGGGTCCTGGGAAACGAGGGTAGCTCGATGGGCCATGTGTTTAACTCCTTTCCATTACCTGCATTTCCTGTTTCTTTAGTATGCGCCTCTCGGGCCTTTTTTGCAAGTGGTAGAGGTTTAGTCGTGGGGGCGCGCTTAGGACTCAAGATAGAGAAATCCACAAACAAAAAACCTCGTTCGTCCTCGTCTACTTCAGTAGAAAGGGTAGCCATGCCATGGGAGAGGCAGGTCACGCGGACGAAAGAAGAGATTTTGTATACTGTGAAGTAACTGTACAGATGCTTATTAGGAGATAGAGAAGAGAGGGCGCTTTATGGCTAGTACTGATCAATTCCCCCTGGAACTCGAAGCAGCGAGAGACAAAGACTGGAGAGAAGAAGATGTGATAATAGTTTACCAGGAGGTGTGCAAGGCCTATCACAGCATTGATGACTTTCGTTCGAAACTCTTGGGATTGCTGCCCCTGGTATCTGGGACGGGCATCTTCTTCTTGCTGAAAGATGCCTTCACCGACCCTACGAAAGTAACCCTTAGCTCTTCATTCTTAGTCCCAATAGGAATCTTTGGGTTTATTGTGACACTTGGGCTCTTCTTTTATGAACTGCATGGGATTCGACGATGCATAGGACTAATAGCACTCGGAGAGAGGATTGAAGGTCTGATGGGTATTGGTGGCCAGTTTTGGCACCGTCCTCCAGATTTTGCCGACTTTATCGGTCCCAAGTTAGCCGGACTAGTGATTTATCCAGCCGTGCTAGGGTCATGGACATATGTGGCACTCTTCACCTGGCCTATGCTGGCTCTGGTAGGAGCTCCTCTTGTCTTTCTGATTGGCCTTGTAGCTTCCTGGAACCTGGCCTGGAAAGCGAAGTTAAAGCCAGAGCCGAATAAAGAGTTTAAGATAGCCGAATATAAGACACTTCAGAAAGCTTGACGAGAAGAAGGACGCCCGAGGAGATTTATGCAATCTCGTACCCAGCTCCAGATTGATACTCAACAGGCGGATAGCGGTCCCACGATACACCCGGATACCTGCCCCCCAGGCAGGATGCCCACTATTGAGCAGCGAATACCCTGGTGGGAAGGGCTTGCACCGGCCGCACGCGCTGAACTAGAGTTACCATCTATCAGCACACTCTCAGGCGGGGCTTTTGATGTTGTTGTAATAGGTGGAGGCGTGGCCGGGCTCAGTGCAGCTCAAAGCGCACGAGAGGGGGGCGCTAGCGTACTGGTGCTGGAACGCGAGAGACGATTGGGGCACGGCGCGACAGGAAGGAACGCGGGCATTCTGAGCGCGGGCATCAATATGGGTATTGCCGACCTGCCGCCTGGTGGGACTGAGGCTGCATTCTGGCCTGAGACGACGAAGGTCTTGCTCTCGCTGGTGAAGGAGGCGGCACACCAGGGAACCTTACTCTCTGCGCGCTTGACGGGAGCTATCAGCCTGGCGGAGAGTAAGAACGCGGCACGCTACCTGGTACAAGAGGTGCGGGCGCGACAGCGAGCAGGCCTACGGGCGGAACTGTGGACGGCAGAGCAGGTAGCCGGAGCGACGGGAGGACGACTCAACACGCAAGCGGTGGTGAAGGCGATGTGGTTACCTGACGAGGGGCGAATACATCCACTCAGACTGCTGGCATACCTGGCAAATTGGGCACGTGCAGAGGGTGTGATGATGGTGGGACAGGCACATGTTACAGCTTACGAGGAGATCAAAGAGGCATCCGACGAGTACCGGTGGCAGTTAACACTTGCAAATGGAGTGGGAATCAAGGCGCGAGGTCTTATCAGCGCCGCCGGCCCCACTACGCGACCCAGCGCGCGGATTTTTGCGCTCGCATTTGCTGCAGACCTACCCGACGGCTTTCCTCTATTCTGGGATGCCGCACCTTATACATATGCCGACTTTCGACCGGGGGACAGTCGACTCACGGTCAGCGGAGGTCGCTACGGGCGAGCAGGTGTAACGAAGCATGACGCGGCCTACTATAAGCGGCTGGCGGATAAAGCGCGGCACTGGCTGCCAGAGTTGGCAGGCGAGGAGCCAATCTTCACCTGGGCCGTGGACCTGGACGTGGCGGCAGAGATGATACCGGCGCTGCATATGCTGGGTAGTAAGGCGCCAGGGGTTGCTATCGAGGGATTGGGCGCGCTGGGGGTACTGCCAGGAATAGTGCTTGGCAGGCGCGCTGGCCAGTTTGTGGTAAGCCGGCTGGGCTGATAGGGGCTTACCTGCGTATATCTTTGCGCTTCATGACGGCGCCGATGGCGAAACCCAGGGCTATGATCATTACTACCAGTGCAGCCCAGACAACCAGGAGATGCATAATAGCGCCTGGAGTTACCGAGGCGGGGTTGAGTGAAACAAAGAGTGTACCCTGATAGGCAAAGTTGTCTACACCCAACTTGTCGGGGTGCAAGCCGACAGAAGAGCCCATTCCAGCCATTGCCCAGCGGACGGCGAACAGTGCTCCCATCGTCTTTAATATGGGCGTATCGAGTTTGAAAACTGCACCCGAGAAAATTACCTGCGGGACGAGGACAAGCGGCACAAAGCTCATTGCCCGGTCAGTGTTGCGGACGATAGCGGAGATGAGCAAGCCGATCATCAAGCCAGCCAGGGCAGCAAGGGCCATGGTGATATAGATTTCGGCTATAACGGGTAAAAAGATGCCTTGATGGAAGGGAGCTTTCAGATTCACCACGTAGACCAGGATAGCACTCTGCAAGAGACAAAAAACACCCAGGACGATTATCTTCGAGAAGATGTACGGGGCAATGCCCAGGTTCACCATACGTTCGCGGCGATAGATGGGCGCCTCCTTGACGATCTCACGGGCTCCGTTGATACAGCCAAAAAGCACGGCAGCAAATGCCATGATAAACAGGAGCGTCTGGGCGTCCGCACCCGAGTTGGGGGATATGGCCTGCTGCAGGAGCTGCTGCTTGGTCCGGTGCTGCTGCTGCGCGAAGGCGGCACCCTGAGGAGTGTTGAGCAGGTCAACTACGCGCTGGCAGTTGATAGAGACAATGCGCCCGGCGTTATGGATGGGATCCTGGCGCAAGGGACAATTAGCAATGCTGGTTGGAGCGAATGTGCCCTGTCCTGCCAGGTAATAGAGGATCAAGGCGATAACGGGGGCCTGCAGGAGCAGGATCAGCAGATTGGCGACATCGTTTTTGATCAGGTGAAGGTAGCGCCTGGAGAGAAGCGAAAACTGTCTCCAGGGATTGGCACGCCTGGAGGGACTGCGGACTTCATTTACCTCAGTTTCATCGCGCTGTTCTGCTAGGTACTGCTTAAGAGGCTCTACTATGTAGCGCTGGTAGTACCGAGATTGCTTGTAGCGTGCCTCGGCCTCTTTTGGGATATTTTTATCTTCTTCCGTAGGTTCCAGGGAATTGTAGATTTCAGCGAAGTTGGTGGTGCCGAAGTACGATTTCGCTTCCTGGGGCGAGCCATAGAAGGCAAGGCGGCCACCTTGCGCCATGAAGCAGATGGCATCACACACATCGATGTTGGCGGTGGCATGCGTGACCAGGACGATGGTGTGCCCCTTGTTGGCCAGATTGCGCAGCAGGAGCATCATCTTGAGATCAAGGCCAGGATCGAGACCAGCAGACGGCTCATCCAGGAAGAAGACGCTGGGGTTCGCGAGCAGTTCCAGGGCAATAGAGACGCGTTTGCGCTCTCCACCGGAGAGCTTTCCGACCAATTGCCTACGCCGGTGCTTCAAACCAACATCTTCTAACACCTCGTCGACGCGCTGCTTGATCTGCGCATGGCTAAAGTCATTGGGCAGACGCAGGCGAGCGGTATAGTAGAGAGCCTTGGCAACGGTCAGGCGGCTATGGACAATGTCATCCTGCGGCACATAGCCAATTTGCGTGCTGAAGGCGGCGAGATGGCGATAGTAGTCCTGGCCGTTGTAGAGGACTATGCCTCTACGTGCCGGGTCCAGACCACTCAGCGCGTTCAATAGAGTTGTCTTACCAACGCCAGAACTGCCGACGAGGGCGACAAATTTGTGAGGAGGGATAGTGAGTGAAATATCGTCGAGCAATAAGGTTAAGAGGTTCCCGTACTGTTTGAGGTGAAGCGCATCGATACGAATGCTATCTCCTGTATCGAGCTGGACAAGTTCTCTCCCCGTGTAGTTGAACTTAAATGGGCCGATAGCAATCTCATCACCGGGGTTGAGCAACTGGCCTTTGGCACGCCGACCATTGACGTAGACATGATGAGTGCTGTTCAGATCAACAACGCGGTAGCTTCCGCTGTTCAACAGTTCCAGTCGAGCATGGTGCCTGGAGACCAGGGGGTGATTCAGAACCACCGTGTTATCGGGGTAGCGTCCAATAGAAATGATCGGATCGCCCAGTTTGACCGGCTGGATCTCCGGCATGGGAGCTTGAACTCCGTTTGCCCCATTAAGGCCGGGCGGCATGAGCTGGGTGTTATACTCGCGCGCAAGTTGCTCCACCTGTCCCTCGTCAAGCAAGTACTCACCTTGATGAGAGGGATCAACGTGGGGTTGGAGATGGGCGTTTGCCAGCCAGGCCTGCAAGGTCTGGGTATCTATGCCGAGGGTTTCGGCTGCGTCATACATAGTGTAGTGCTTCATACTACCTAGCACGAATGGCGGTAGAGAAAAGGTTCATTAATTGTTCCCGGTAACGCTTTACGTAACGATGTGGTAACGGTGCATACGTTATACTCGGGTTAACAGCAGTCAATGCATACACTGGCAAGAGGAAAGGAATTACTCAATGACTATTTCACCTGACATTAATGAGAAAGAGGAACCACGTGATGCAGCTCATTGGGCGCGGCACATCCCGCGTTTGAAGGCATCAAACACACCTACAGGGGCATTGAACCTCAATGTCGAGGGACGAGAGGCCATGAGTCCACTCCAGGGCTTTGGGCAGTTGTGGCAGAAAACATTTCGCGTGCGCCTGAACGGCGCTACTGTGAAGCCAGGTGAGGTGATCCAGACATGGAAGGAACGTTTTTCAACGTTCTGGCTCAAGTGGAATCGCTTCTACGCGCCAAAGACCGGTATTGCCCCCGGCGAAGTGGCGCTCATCAATATGTTGATCCCAGGTGATGTACCTGTTGGCGTGCCGGTTTCCACGGGAGTATTTGTACTCTATGCTGACGACGAATCCTTCACATTCATGAACCCGCAGGGTCATATGTTTGCAGGCTGGATTACCTTTAGCGCCTATGAAGAGGATGGCTGCACCGTAGCCCAGGTTCAGCTGCTTGTGCGCGCCAGTGACCCGGTATATGAAATTGGCTTCCGCCTGGGAGCTTCTAAATCTGAGGATAAATTCTGGCAGCACACGCTCAAAGCGCTGGCAGAACACTTCGGCGTGGAAGGGCAGGTGGAGAAACGGGTAGTGTGCGTGGATCCGAAAGTGCAGTGGTCACAGTTCTGGAACATCTGGCACAATTCCGCGATCCGCACGGTCATGTATACTATGCTTACACCGGTACACTGGACTTTCAAGCGCGTACGACGCTGAGCGAGGCGCAAGGAGCGCCCCTACGGAATGATGTCCACACTTTGGCCTGCTGCATGGGCTTCCCTACGTAGTAACTCCCTAGGTGCTTGATTGCTCGCCGCCTCCGGCGGCTCGCGTCTTGTTTCCTATGGGCTTGGCAGCCTGCGGCTGCCAAGCCCATAGGAAACACCTCTTGCGAACCACCGAAGGTGGTGAGGCGTTCTGAGTAGTTGCCCTACATATTTCTTTTCTTCCTTTTATTTCCGCTTTTGCCCTGCTCGCTGAGAATAGTTCACTGATTGGGATTTTGACATACCCAGTGAAAATGTCGTACTAACTGTTCAGTGATTTTGTCACCTCGCGGTATTGGGTACGGTTCCTTTCCATCAGGCGGTGCAAAGTGTGTCATACTCGCTGGACCTGGGAAGCGCACCCTGGAAGGGAACCCGCCTTGACAGGTCTGCGCTTCGCATGGCCTGACTATTCTTGCACCTGATGGAAAGCAAAAAAACAGCAGGTTTTTGCTGTGCCCATGAGGCTCGTTGTGATCAGTCATCTAGGACACCGACCGAGCCTGCGGCGGCAACAATTTCTTGCGCCAGTGATGATCCGGGCCTGGAGTGGACCCACGCCGTGCAGCCGCCGGGGCAGGACTCTGGCGACTGGTGTCTTGGCTGGTCGGTTCCGCTGCCACCGCGAGCGATGGGTGGGCAGGTGCAGTCAAGCGACCAGCGCGTGCCCGCAGCACGGGAGCCTCCAGAGGAGCAGGTGTACTGACCAGACAGCGCCCCGCGTAATAGACGGCCAAGGAGCCATCGAGCCGCTCATGAACCTCCACATGAGCTCGCGCATAACTGCGCCGCTCTTTGTCCGGCAGCAGTTGCAGGCGATGTTCCCCTAACTGCACGGTATTGTCCAAAGCTACAGTGCGCACATACTTGAAACAAAACACCTCCTCGACTTTCACACCCGCCTGGAAGGGACGATACGCGGTGCCGACTTGGGCAGGGGGCACCGCAAATTGGGCATTGAAGCGCGGCAGGTAGGCTGCCAGCACCGTATTGGCTTGCGCCAAGGTATTGGCTCCTGCCAGACGCAGCTCAACCGTGAGTCGATCTTGCAGGGTGCCAAAGAGCCGTTCCACGCGGCCTTTGGCCTGTGGTGAGCGAGCAGCAATGGAGGTGATCTCTAATTCCTGCAAGAGGCGACCGAATTGTGTGGGCTCCTGCTTGCCAGCTAACTGCTCCTGCACGCTATCAGCCTCCCTTGCGATGCTGGTGTGCGTAAAGATGCCATGACGGTCGTGATAGAGCGCCAACGGACGTCCATACTGCGCGATCATCTGGCGTACCAACAGGAAGTAGCCCTGTCCATCCTCCTGTTCGCGGAAAACCGCCGCCACGATTTTGCCCGTGGCATCATCGATGGCTGCAAGCAGGCTGAGCCACGGACCACGCTCCCCCAGCCATGCGTGCAGGCTGCCGTCAATCTGCACCAGCATGCCTTCTTGCCCATAGCGCTTGCGCCGCCGCCGATGCTGTGGCTTGCGTCGCTTGGGTTCTGCCAGCAGTCCTGCGGCTTGGAGGATGCGATGCACACTGCTGCGTGAGAGCCTGATCCCTTCTCGCTCTTGCAGCAAGTCTCGCAGATGCTGTTGGTTGCAGCCCTGGTACGTCGTTTGAGCCAGCACGATCACCTGCTGTCGCATCTGGGCGGTGATGGTATGTTTGGGCTTGCGACCCCGGTTCCCGTGGACCACAGCTTCTGCCCCCTCCTTTCGATAGGCCGCCAGCATACGCTGCACCTGACGGTGCGAGCGATCTAGCAACGGTGCGGCTTCTGCCACACTCAGCTGTCCTGCCAGGATCCGATTCAAGATCATGACTCGTTTCTGTTCGTGAGTGTTCAATGTCAATGTCTCCCTCATGGATGACATTTTCACTGAACACTTCCCCTACGACAATATCACAGAACGGTGACAGTTCACTGATTGGGATTTTGACATACATTTTGTTATATGATATAATTAGAACATCAATTCAATGTACTTTATACACTAATGAAGAGTTTTGAGTTTTTAAGTGTTCCGAGTATAGAGATATTCAAGGGTATGCCCGTGAAGGAAAGGAGCTGTTTGGCATGAGTATAATGCAGCTCACACAAACTATACATATTGTTCCTCCTACGCTGATGAGGCAGGGTAAGCAGCCCAGGCAGTCTGCTCTACCCGGTATGGAGCCCGAAGAGGGTACACGGCCTGTAGTGACGAATCGCCAGATTGCAGAGGTGCTTTCCAGCATTGCGAACTTGCTGGAGTTTCAAAATAGCAACCCCTATCGCATTCAAGCATATCGCAATGCTGCACGGGGGGTGCTCGACTTACAGGAACCGGCGGCCGAGCTTATTGCGCGCAGGGAGTCATTGCCTGTACCCGGGCTGGGACAGCGTCTACGCACTCGCATTGTGGAGCTGGTTCAGACGGGCACGATGACTTTCTACAACGATTTATGCATGCAGGCGCTGCCAGAACAGGCACGCTCGTTGATGGCAATCGAGCATGTCGGCCCGCATACAGCCATTAGGCTATATGAAGAGCTGGGAATCGATACGCCGGAGAAATTGTGGTGGGCGGCGCAGCAGCAGCGTATTCGCAAGCTGCCAGGCTTCGGGATACGCAGCGAAGAGCGTCTGAAAGAAGCTGTAGGGCGGGTTCTAAAGAAGAATCAGCCCAGAGCGCTCGGTGGAGTGGCGTAGATCACTCTTTTGGGCGGAGCTGGCTGTTTTTCGCCTCCTGTAGAATATGGTAGAATCACAGTAACGACTGCTTGTTACTGTGATTTTTCCTATCAGGAGGCACTCATGTCCGAAAACAGGCCATACCTTGATATTCCCGGAGAGAAATCGCGCGCACTGCTGGCGCGGCGGCAAGAGTTTGTAGCGCGGGGCGTAAGTTCTGCGATGAACGTATTTGCTGCCAAGGCCGATGGCGCCATCATCGAAGATGTAGATGGTAACCGTTACATTGATTTTGCAGGCGGCATTGGCGCGATGAATGCCGGGCACGCTCGTCCCGAGGTGACCCGGGCCATTGCAGAGCAGGCTGCTAAGTTCACGCATACCTGCTTTAGCGTGATGATGTACGAGCCATATATTGAATTAGCAGAACGCATTGTCAAACTGACCCCAGGAGAGTTCCCTAAAAAGGCCATCTTTTTCAACAGCGGCGCGGAAGCGGTCGAGAATGCTGTCAAGATTGCTCGCTATGCGACGGGACGCCCGGCGATCATCAGCTTCGACAACGCTTTTCATGGCCGCACGTTGATGACGATGACTATGACCTCCAAGGTGAAACCCTACAAATATCGCTTCGGCCCATTCGCTCCAGAGGTATACCAGGCGCCATTCCCATATGCCTACCGTATGGATATGACGCCCCAGCAGGCTTCGGAATACTGCATTGCGGAGCTTGAGAGCATGTTTGTGGGAGAGGTTGCCCCCGACCAGGTAGCTGCCATTATTATTGAGCCTGTACAGGGTGAGGGCGGTTTTATGGTTGCGCCTCCGGGATTTTTGAGCTCGCTGAAGGAGGTGTGCCAGAAGTATGGTATCCTGTTTGTCGCAGACGAAATTCAGAGTGGCTTCTGTCGCACGGGCAGGATGTTCGCTGTTGAACATGATGGGGTTGAACCCGATATGATCATCATTGCCAAGTCAATGGGCGCCGGCATGCCAATCAGTGGTGTAGTTGGGCGGGCCGAGGTTATGGATACTCCCCTGCCCGGGATGCTAGGCGGCACGTACAGCGGCAACCCGGTGGCCTGCGCAGCGGCTAATGCAGTGCTCGATCTTTACGAGCGAGAAGACATGGCGGCTCGCTCGCGCCAGATCGGCCTGGTCGTTACGGATCGCTTCTTGAAATTTCAGAAGCAGTTCCCGTTTGTCGGTGATGTACGCGGGCTGGGCGGTATGGTTGCTATGGAGTTGGTGAAGAACCGCACTACGAAAGAACCGGATTCACACGCTGCCAGCGATATCCTGGCGGCGGCGCATCATCACGGGCTCGTGCTGATTAAGGCGGGCATGTACGATAACGTAATACGTGTGCTGGTGCCATTGTGCGTGACCGACGAGCAGCTGCAGCAGGGATTGGATATCCTGGAGGCGGCGTGTGCGACGGTTGCTCAAGTGGCTGATGCAACGACCACGGTGTGATGCAATAGATCGCTAAAAGTCGCCTCGTTCTACCATGTCGATAAAGCGCTGTTCCAGTTCATAGGTGCGTGGGCCAGGTTTTCCATTGCCGATGACCAGGTCGTCAATCTGTATGACGGGGAGAATTTCCTTCGACGAGGAGGTAATGAATGCCTCGCCGGCCCGCGCCAGTTCTTCAAGGAGTATTGGCCGCTCCTCGACGGGGAAACGGCCTCGCGCAAGGTCGAGTACGACGTTGCGTGTGACGCCGATTAATATGCCCTGGCGCGGGGTGACCAGGGTATCGCCGCGGAAGATGAAAAAGTTGCTGCGGGTAGCTTCGAGCACATGGTCCTGTTCATTGATGAAGAGCGCATCACTGGCATTACGACGAGCGGCTTCTTTCAGGGCGCGCACGGCAGCAATGTAGTTGTTGGTCTTCGCCTCCGGCATAATGCGCTGCAGGTGCGTCGTAATCACCCTGGACCCCTGGGCAAAGCGCTGCATGTCGCGCTCACCCAAGGGGGTGATGAGCACGACGAGCATGGGTTTGCCGGTGGGGAGGATGCTATCCTCGGTCTCGCCACCTGTCACAAAGATACGGATGGTGGCATGTTTATAGGCATTGCGCTCGATCACCTCGCGTACAATGGTTGTGATTTGCTCGCGTGAATAGGGGATATCCAGGTCGATGAGTTGGGCGGAGTGATAAAGGCGCGTCAAATGGTCGTCCAGGTGGAACGGGCGACGGTCGTATGTGCGCAAGGACTCAAAGACACTATAGGCGCGTAGTACTGCTGTGTCGTTGATGGAGACAGTGGCTTCGTGGGGATGAACCCAGCGGCCGCCGATATACCATAATGCGGTGTTATCCATGCTTTGTTGCTCCTTATAGAGGGATCTCCAGGTTGGCTTCTTCCAGGTTCGTCTGGGCTAAGATGACATTATGCAAGTCAACCCTGTCGAGGTCGGCATTCCAGAAGTCGGCTCCGTTCAGTTGGGCATCGCGCAGGGATGTTTCATGCAGGATAGCCCGGCGCAGGTCGGCGCCGTTGAGGATGGCACCTTCGAGGTCGGCCTGGCTGAGATTAGCTAGCACGAGAATGGCGCCGCTGAGGTCGGCTTCATACAAGTTAGCATGGCTGAGGTCAGCCTGGGTAAGCTCTGCACCCCGGAGGCGCGCACGGCGCAGGAAGGCTTCGCATAGTACCGCCTTGCTCAGGTCGGCTCCCCTGAGATTGGCACGACTGAGTTCAGCATTGCTCAGATTCGCTTGACTGAGAATTGCACCGCTTAAAATAGCCATCATGAGGCATGCTTCGCGGAGGGTTGCCCTGTTGAGGGTCGCTCTGTTCAAGCGTGCGGCGATGAGGTTGGCCTCGTCGAGGTTGGCCTGGCCGAGATTAGCCATGACCAGGTTAGCGGCAATGAGGTTTGCTCCAGCGAGGTTTGCTTTGCTCAGGGTGCTTTCGTGCAGGTCAACTTCGCTCAGGTTGAAGCCACTCAGATCCGACCCGGAAAGGTCTATCGCGCTGAGATCCAGTTTATCCTCCAGGTTTTCCCTGCGCCATAAATTCCAGGTATCTATGCCTTGCTTGAGCAGGTCAAGGTGTTGCTGGTTTGCCATAGGATGTTCTTTAAAGCGCTTTCTTTTCTTTGAGCCACGCGATCACGTTTTCTGGGGCGCTCATTGTAGATAGACGTCCCTGGCGTGGCAGGCTCCAATCGTTGAAGAGAGTATTCTTCAGGACCGATTTTGGCAAGAAAATACGTGGTGTCCTTCTTCCAACTTATCGTATACTGTCTCCGTATATACAGTGTAGTCGTGATGACAATCAGGTAGGACTACAGCCAGGGAGAGCATAGCACATGGTTGTATACGCTGTGAAGTATGCGCCTGGCATAACAGCGATGTACCCTGTCTATCCAAAGTGACCATAATTAAAGAAGAAGGAGTCGAGACACGTATGACACAGACAGATCCGTCAAACAACGAGCCGAAGAGCGGATACCAGTTGGAAGAGCTGCAAGTGATGGGCGAACAACTGCTCGCGAGGGTAAAAGAGCTGATTCACGAGGGGAATGTGCGCCGCATCATTATTAAGCAAGAAGGTCAGACCATTATGGAGTTCCCACTGACAATTGGCGTTGTGGGTGCTGTTCTGGCCCCGGCACTGGCTGCTATTGGCGCTATTGGCGCTTTGATTGCGCAGTGTTCGATTGAGGTTGTGCGCACGGAGCGACCCAGTGAGCCGCCGCTGGCCTAACGCGGCTAGTATCGATTGAATGCCTGGCGGGAGCAGATGTACTCTGCTCCCGCCAATTTTTATTTTCAATCTGGTTGAAACCCTTGACATTGAGGGCACGAGGCAGCTATAATCTTAAAAAGTGAACGTGTTCATTTATATATTCGAGGTACAACAGTCAGAGATGAGTCAAGCGACGGAAGGAGGCTCATATAGCGATCACGAGGAAACAGAAGACGAACTTCTTGATGCTGGTTGGCGCTGTAGCGCTGGGATGTGCGTTTCTCTTTAAGGACGCGGGGCCACTGCTGTTCCTGGTCGCGTTTCTGGCAGTCTTTCTGGCGGGCTTTGTGTGGAGCGTGGGTCTATATGCCAGGTTCCACGAGGAGGAAAGCCGGGGTAGGGGTAAGGGGTAGAAGCTAAAGAGTCTCTTCCTGGCCTTGATGAAGCAAGAGAGGTTTAGAAGCTTCCTGGTCGATTCTTTCGTGTTATAAGTGAGTCAGGAAGACTCAAAACGGGCTTTCTCAAGGAGGAAGAGAGATGACTATTACCTTTACACAACTGATCATCTGGCTTATTATCGCCGCTCTGATCGGCATTGTCGGCGAAATTATTGCTGGTCGACGCGCGCCAGCCGGCATCATCGGCGCTATTATGATCGGGCTGCTCTCGATTTTTCTGATTGTAGGGTTCTTCCATTTTCATATTGTTGGCGAACCAACGGTGCAAGGTGTGCCATTGATCAGCACGATCATTGCAGCTGTGATACTGGTCGCGATCTGGAGCAGTGTGGCGTACAGGCGGTGAGCTAGCGTGAAGAGCCTCCCACACCGTCCCCCCTCAGAGGGCGACCGCAAGGGTCGCCCAGTAGGCATCAACCGAAGGTAGAGAGAAGCCACAGAGACAGGCAGCAGGCCAGATGATCCGTAGGGGCGAGGGTGGAGTGGATGGGTGGGGTGGGCCTTTATGGTCGCCCGCCGGGGGGCTATGTGGCCCGCATCGCCTGTGTTTCGGGAGGGGACAGTCGATGGAACACGAACGTGTACGATACCCCACGAGCGGGCGGCCATAAAGGCCCCTACACCACTCCCGCCCCTACGGATGGTGATGGGCTTTTTCTTCGATTGATGCGTATTGGGCGACCGCAAGGGTCGCCCCTACTCGGTACGACGCCGCAGGGCGGCGCCTGGTAATCGGTATGAAAATTTCTTCATCTAAATTGAACAAGGTTAAGGCACCTGGCTAGTAGCGACGGCGGTAATAGCTGTAGCGGCGACGGCGACGCCAGGTGCGGTAGGTCAGGAGATGCCATAGTCCTACCAGGACTATAGCGCCGATGAGGGCTTTGATGATCGGCACGCCGTAGATGTTGGGATCGCCAGCAATAGAGAGGTTAATGACATTGGTGAGCAGCCAGACACCTACGAGCGCTGCAATGATGGCGCCTATGATGCCGAACGGGAGTCGCCAGCCAATAATAAACTCTGCGATTAAGCCGACGATTGCAGCTACCACAAGGTACACGATAAATGCGGTAGTGATGGTGATGACTGCAAGGTGAGTGGAAAAAGCGGCCAGGGTTAACATGCGGGCCTCCTTTATCATACATAAATTTGAGAAGGTCATCGTATCTATCTTTAACAATACATGGTATTTCACGGAACTGCAAGTCAACATTGCATCTGGACCAGGGGTTTTTCGAAAGCCACCTCTCGAGATTTTTGCGAGCGCCTGCGGCGCTCGCAGGGATATAATTGTTGAGTTTGGTGCGGCTTTCAGCCCGCACCAAACTCAACAATTATATTACACAGAAAATGCCACATCTATAGCTTTATCACTTCCAGGACATGTCCACTCACCAATGGTAAACCACGCCTGGCGCGTGGCAGCGCTTTTAGATCGACCACCTTAAGCGCTTTTGCCTGCTCGCCACCCTCGTCACGCCAGGTGAGAAGAAGGTGATCCTGCTCTCCCACAATGAGCGAGAGGAGCAGGCGGTCATCGCCTATCAGTTCGGTGGTTATGACCCCGGAGGTAGCACGGCCCTTCTGGGGGTACTGCTCAAGTGGCACTTTCTTAGCGAGACCATTTCCGGTGATAACGAAGAGGCTCAAGGGGTTGATAGTATTGGCCAGCAGATCGCCATCCAGATAAGAGGCGCTGACTACATGCGCTCCAGGAGCGAGTGTTATTGCCGCTACACCCTGACCGGAGCGGCCCTGCGCTCGCAATCCTTCATCACTGAAACGCAAGGTTTGTGCATTGCCGGTGGTTACAAAGTATTCACCTCGTCCAAGAGAGAGCAGGGCAGCGGCGACACTATCACCTTCGACCAGTTTCATATCCTGCAGACCATCTACGTCCGCTGCCTTGTATTCGCTGAGGGGCGTTTTTTTGACCTTGCCCAGCCTGGTGAAGGTAACAAGGTACCGGTCTTCGTCGTATGAGCCGACCGCGAGCAGCGCAACTAGCTCTTCGCCCGGGGCCAGTTCCATCAATTTGCGTACTGGCTCACCCTTTGCGGAGCGGGTACCTGCAGCAATACGGTGTGCTGCCACCTGGAAGACGCGACCTGTCGAACATACACACAATACATACTCTTGCGAGGTGGCGGCTACGATCTGGCGCAAGTTTTCATCGCCACGTACCGGCGTGTAGACGGCATCGCCATTTTTGCCTTTAGGAGTATAGGTGTCAGCCGGTAAGGATTTGAGGGTACTGGCGCGAGTAAGGGCGATTACCAGTGGTTCCTGCTCGTGCAGGGAAGCAACTTCCTCAACAGGGGTGTGGGCCTGGCCCTCGACATCGATGATTGTGCGGCGCTCGTCGCCGAATTGCTTGATGAGCTGCTGCATCTCCTTCTTCAAAAGGGTAATAAGGGCCTTGCGGTCAGAGAGCAATGATGCTAGCTCGTTGATACGAGTTTGCAGTTCTTCTTTCTCCCTGGCATATTTGCCTGCATCCAGGCGCGTAACCTGAGCCAGAGTCATGGAGGCGATGACATCTGACTGGATGGGAGTCAATTTGTAAGTCGATTCTATTTTCTTGCGGGCCTCTGCGCGGTCTTCCGCCTGCTGGAAGATCTTGACGATGCGATCTGCATTGGCAGCGCCGATCATCAGGCCCTCGATGATATGCAGGCGTTCACGCGCCTTGCGCAAGTCGAACTGGGTGCGGCGAGTCAGGACATCGACCTGGTGGGCATTCCAGTAGTTGAGCAATTCGAGCATACCTGTCTGTCTGGGCTGGCGTGCTGCCTGCATGGGTTCACCAAAGAGGAAGACCATTTGAAACGACAAAGCTACCTGCAAATCAGTTTCGTTGAAGAGCTGCGAGAGCGCCTGTGCCGCGCTGGCGTCTTTGCGCAGTTCTAGCACGATGCGCAGGCCCTTCTCGGTATCGCTTTCATCGCGCAGATCGGGCAACAGGCCTTCGAGTTTACGCGAGTTGATGGCCTTGACGATAGAAGCCTTGACCTTGTCCCGGCCAATAGGCGGGATTTGTGTTACGACCAGGGAGCGACTGCGCGGCGTTTCCTCCAGGCGTACCTCTGCACGTACAATAATACGGCCCTTGCCAGTTTCCAGGTAGTCTCTTATACCATCAATGCCCATGATGCGCCCGCCCTGTGAGAAATCCGGTCCCTGGATGTAGGTCATGAGTTGTTCTATGGTCATGTTGGGGCGGTCAAGCAGGGCGATACAGGCGCGTAGCACTTCGATCAGGTTGTGGGGTGGGATGTTGGTGGACAGGCCGACGGCGATACCACTGGAAGCATTGACCACAGGCGGGATACGGCCCGGCAGATAATCTGGCTCGACCACTTTCGGGTCCTGCTTATAGGTGGGGTGCAGCGGCACCGTATCACGTTCCATATCGGCCATGAGCGCCTCAGCCAACGGCGAGAGATGCATTTCCGTGTAGCGGTAGGCGGCAGGAGCATCTCCGTCCTCGCTGCCCATGTTTCCTTGCCCTTCTATCAATGGATAGCGCATACTGAATGGCTGCGCCATACGTACGGCAGCATCGTAGACCGAGGCATCGCCATGCGGGTGGTAGTTGCCAAGGATCAGGCCAACCACTTCGGCACTTTTGACAGTTGGCCGGTTAGAGAGGTAGCGGGCTTCGCGCATGCCTGCAAGAATACGACGCTGCACGGGTTTGAGGCCATCACGAGCATCGGGAAGCGCCCGGTCAGTGACGACTGAGAGGCCATAGGTGGCAAAAGCCTGCGCCATGACGAGGGAGAAATCCTCTTCGCGAATAATGCCAGCCCTGGTGGTGGTGTCTGTCGTGCGAGCCATAAACTAGATGTCCAGTTCTTTAATTTTACGGGCATGTTCAGCCAGGAAGGAGCGACGAGCCTCTGCATTCTTGTCTTCCATCAGTTCTGCAACCAGGCGCGCTGCCAGCACTCCATCTTCTATGGTCACGCGCTTGAGCGTGCGGCGGGCGGGATCAAAGACGGTTTCACGCAGTTCTTTTGGATTCATCTCACCCAGGCCTTTGAAACGTTTGAACTCCAGGCCTTCGGCGCCGGTATGCACCTTGATGAATTGCTGTCGTGCCTCATCATCCAGCAGCCAGGTGACTTTACCCTTGTACTTGACCGAGTAGAGTGGGGGGCAGGCGATGTAGACATGGCCCTTCTCGATGAGCTCACAAAACTCCTGGTGGAAAAGGGTAAGCAGCAGGCACTGGATGTGCAGGCCATCCACATCGGCGTCAGTGGCGATGATCACGCGATTGAACTTGAGACGACTGATATCAAAGAAATCACGCGTCCCGGTACCAAGCACATTGATGATTGTCCTGATCTCTTCGTTCTCGACAAGGCGGTTCAAGTCAGCCTTGGCTACGTTGAGCGGCTTACCTTTGAGCTTGAGCACGGCTTGAAACTCCGAGTAGCGCCCAGGTCCAGCACTGCCGCCGGCGGAGTCGCCTTCCACGATGAAGAGTTCCGAACGAGCGGAGTCATTGGTGTTGCAGCGCAGAAATTTTCTGGAGAGCGAAGTGTCGATCAACTCGCCATTCTTTTTGGTACCTGCGCGCGCCAGTTCCTCTACGAGCAGGGCTTCGTTACGGGCTTTCTGCATTTGGAGGATTTTTTTGAGCCATTCCTTGCCCGCGCTGCTGTAACTATCGAACCATTCTTTCAAACTCTCATCGACGATCGAGCGCACAATGCCTTCAACGGGAGCATTATTGAGCCGGTCCTTGGTCTGCCCTTGAAACTGCGGGTTGGCCAACTTGACCGAGATGACGACATTCAACCCCTGCTGAATGACTTCTGGTTTGAAGCCTTCCTTCTCGCGGCTTTTAATGATGCCCCACTTGAGGGCATAGTCATTGACCACCTTGGTGAGGGCTGCTTTAAAACCTGTTTCATGCACACCACCATCACGGGTACGTACGGCATTAGCAAAACTGTACATGGTGATCTTGTAGCCCGCGGTTGGCTGGAGGGCTACCTCTACCTGCACACCGTCTTTTTCTTTGGCCATGCTGATGACCTGTTTGAAAAGAGGAGCGCCGGTGCTAACCGCGAGCTCGCGCACATAATCAGGCAGGCCATCACGCGAGTAGAAGGTACGATTTACCTGTTCGTCTATGTTATCATCCCAGGCATCCAGGTGCAGAGAGACACCACAGTTGAGGTAGGCGGCGGCTTTCAGGCGACTCTGGACGGACTCCAAGGAATAGTAGGCATCGGGATCGAAGATCGAGCGATCATACAACCAACGCAACTGCGTACCATGCAGTTTCGGGTCGCAAGATGAGACGTGGCGAGGCATGGCCGTGCCACGGCTGAAGTTCTGCGTAAAGCATTGCCCGTCCTTCCAGATGGTTACCTCAAGTTTCTCGGAAAGGGCATTGATGACGGTCGCACCAACACCATGTAGTCCACCGGCTGTCTTATAGACGCCCTCGGAAAATTTTCCACCGGAATGCGGCACAGTGAAAATGACGGTGGCGGCAGGCAGGTAATCTCCCTGGTAGAGCATAGGATCAAAAGGCATGCCGCGCGCTTCGTCGCGTACAGTGACCCAGCCCTCGCGATCAATGCTGATCCAGATATGTTTGCCGAAGCCCACTACCGCCTCATCGACGGCATTATCAAGCGCCTCCCACAGCAGGTGGAGTAGACCGGAGGTGGAGGTTGAGCCAATATACATGCCCGGCCGGTGCCGGATAGCCGCGATGCCTTCGAGCACCTGAATATCTGCGGCTGAGTAGGCAGCGTTCTTCTTTGTTCGTGATACAGTTTTTTCCTCCGTCCTGGCCACAAGCGGTCCTTCACCTTCACGAGTTGGTGAAAAAAGGGAGAGCTGGCCGTTGGTAGAGACTGGCTCGTCTTGTGTTACGGGGGAAACTTTGGGGAAACGAGACATCGATGCCGGTTCCTTTCGAAAATCTTGCTTGTTCATTCATCATAAAGCCTTCAGGCTCGAAAGTCAAGAGAAAATTGGTCCAAAAGTTCTAATATAAAAATCTACCTGGCGTGTTCATGATTTCAGTATCTATTACAACCCTTGTGCATGGATTTCGTATATGATTAATAACTATTCAGATTGCTCTCTTCTTGCGCCGCCTGCGGCGGCGCAAGAAGAGAGCAAGAAGCAGGGGACACCCCTGCAACCCCGGTCAAGGGCTGGCCGCCCTTGACAATCCCGGACAGGACCCAGGTATTACCGATTTACAGGCAACCTGCAATCCCGGTCAAGGGTGGCCAGCCCTTGACAATCCCAGACCGGACCCATGTGTTGCTGATTTACAGGCAACCTGCAACCCCGGTCAAGGGCTGGCCACCCTTGACAATCCCGCTTGTGAAGGGGCTGGAAAAGTGTTGAATACCTGTTCATAAAATCGGCATGGCTCATGTTACCTGTCCCTCGGATAGGGTCCCCTTGCTGAATAGTTACAGTACATTATACTCATCAACCTCTGCAATTGTAGAAGACTAGCATAGCAGTAGGTTAGAGAGTGAGACACTGAGACAAGTGTACTATTTTGCCCGCTTTTGCTCTTGCAAATGATCAGTACGTATAAGATATAAAGTGTATAAATAATAGGAAGGTATGGAATGGTAAATGCCACGTCCATCGAAGCGGGTTTCTCCAGATACATTAGGTGGCCGGATCAGAGCAGCACGGCAGGAGATGCGGCTTTCGCTGGCAGAAGTTGCGGGGGAGCGCTATAGTACGAGCTTGATCTCCCAGATTGAACGGAATCGTGTGGATCCATCCCAGGAAAGCCTGCATTATCTAGCCGAGCGGCTTCAGTTACCAACTGAAGATTTAATGGCTTTAGCCCAGCAGCACCGCGAGTCTGAGGTTGAAGCATCGAGATATAAGATCTATGATGAGCGGAGACTACAGGCGCAGCAGCTGCTGGCGAGCAGCCGGCCCCGCGAGGCGCTGAAATCTCTGGAAGAGGTTGATCTTGCCCAGATTCCTATGCAATCGCGATGGCGCCTGGCAGCGTTACGTGGTCAAAGCTACTTCAATTTACGAGAGTTTCGCCGGGCTCAGAACAATTTTCTCTACGCCATGGCTGAGAAGCCAACAGTGGTGCCATCCGAGCAAGCGCAGGAAGGGATGTTGCTTGCGCTGCACCTGGCAGCGGCTAGTAGAGAGCTGGGGCAGCTTGACGAGGCGGCAGGCTACTACGAGACTGCGCTTTCGATGATGGATGCCGGTACTTCGCTGCGTTATATCGCGGAAGCGCACTGGGGCATGGCACTTGTTTTATTTGAGCAGGCACGACAGCTTTCTGATGAAAGGGACAGCACGTATGTGCAGGGACCGGAGGCAGAAGCTGCGCTCTCGCATGCTGAGAGTGCAAGGACACTCTACCAATCGATTGGTGATGTGCTCAATGCTGCTGCGCTGACCTGCGAGGTGGGATTGATTGAACAGGCGGCGGGGAACCTGGATGGGGCGCGCAAAGCTCTGCGTGGAGTACTTGATACGTGGAAGCCAAAGCTTGACGAGAGCGTGGAAAACACTGCGGCAGGCAGACGCCGCAAGCAAGAGCGAGCCAATGTGGTTTCTGCGGCAGCATGCTACCTGGCAGGTATTGAACTCGAAGCCGGTAACTATGAGGCCGCTCGTGCGTATGTAGAGCAAGCCCAGGAAGCAGGCAAGGAGAGCTACATATTGAGGCGAGCAGAGGCGTTGATGATGTTGGGTAAAATCCTGGAAGCACAAAGCGCCGGACATCCAGAATGCGATGGGATGGCAGCAGAAGAGGCATTTCAGCAGGCCATCAACGAATTAGAGAAGACCGAGCGGGTGGCTGCGAAGATTAAAGCGCTTGATCTGCTGGGTCGTCACCTGCTGAAGATGGGGAAGGTGGCCGAGGGGGGGAAAGTGTTGGATCGCGCCCGGCGACTTTCCCAATTTGTACCAGCTGAAAGTGCTATCAGCCCTGAAAGTGACAATGCTCCCTAGTATATAAAAGGGATGTTAATGGGCAAATATCAGCGAATGTAGATGTTATAATATGGCAGAAGCAGGTAAAATAATCTCTATGGGCTCCAGGAGGAACCCGCAATGATGAAGCCTATCACGGGTCAATATGAGTGTGTCCATCGTTCCGGTATCGGATTGGACTACTTCACATCGCGCATTGACCATCTCACTATACAAGCAGATGGACGTTTTGTTCTGATTGTACAAGACCGCAGTCGCGTCTCCAACGCGGCGCAGTCGCTGCTGAGCGGGCAGCAAGTCACCAATGCAGCGCCAGAGACGAGACGAGAAGGTAGCTATACATTACAAGGAAATGTTGTTTCACTGCGCTTCGATGATGGTACTCAGGAACAAGGGCAACTTGCCTGGAATGGTGAAGGTCTGCAGATGGATACAGACTTTTTTAACAAAGTCTCGGATTCAACCTTGCTTCCTCCCACACACCGTATGCAACAGAATATGGAAGATATTGCAAAGGGGCTCAAGATTGCCGGGACAATTGGCAGTATGGCCATCAAAGCAGCGAAAACTGTTCAGGGGACTATTCAATCGGCTCAAGGTCCGGCCCAGGGGCAGGTACCAACACCAACTCAAGGAGCGCCACCTGCTCAGGGTCCAGCCCAAGCGACAACGCCTCCGCCTATGCCAGTTCAGCCAGCAGCGCCCACACCAGCACCTCCTGCGCCAGTTCAGCCTACAATAAATACGGCCTCGACAGCACAGGGCGATCCGGATGCATTGTTCTGCGATCAGTGCGGCGCACGGCGAAGGCCTGGCAAGCGTTTCTGCAATAATTGTGGCGCACGGCTTGATTGAAGCATTGAGCGAGGCGGAAACTGAACTTAGCGGATGGCTGCCAGAAATTGCTTATACATTGGGTTGATCCCTCATGAGTAGCTCATAGGCGGCAATGATGCGCCGCATTTGTTGCTGATCACCCCCACGATCAGGATGGTAACGTTTGGCCAGCGAACGATAGCGGCGCTTGATCTGCTGACGGGTCGCATTTGGTGGGAGACCCAGCACAGCCAGCGCCTGCTGGCGCTCTAACATGGTTCGCGCCGGATTGGCACGATTCTCCCAGATGGCCCGCATTCCCAGGCGGATAATATCCCAGAGCAGACTGGCGAACGACTTCGGTGGCGGTTGTGCATTCATAGCGCTTATTATACCACTGGTTTATTATCTCAAAAGGAATTTGCCTGTCCCCAGTATCCGATATTCTTCAGAAGAGTTTTTCCTGTCTCTCGTTCTTTCAAAGGAAGTTATAAAAGGCGTCTACTGTTTCAAATGGATAGACCAGGCAGGTGGATACCTCCTGTATTTCATGAAGACTGTATAGGCGCAGCCGGCGCGCCTGGCCATCCTGTTCTTCCAGCGGCCTTCGAGCAAGCTCTGCCTGAGCAACCTCGAACAGGTGGGCCTCCCACGCCTGGCGTTGAGAGGTTACGAGCGCCTCGACCAGGTGATGCAGCTGGTAGGGACGCTCTTTTTGCGGCGTGCGAAACAGCCATTTCCAGTACCGAAGCAGGTGTTCTCTCGCGTGGTGGTTCAGGTGACCGAACCACGACAGGTCAAGGCTGCCGCGCGAACGGGATATGGCTTGCTGCTTTGCCATGGTTTGGAGAACCTGATAGGACAACACCTTCCACGTTCCTTTCACCTTGCTGCCGTTGGTCACCAGATCGAGCGCCTGCAGCACTAGCGCTTGTTCTGGCTCGTCGTCATCACGAGGCCACAAGAGTGGGCTGATGCTTTCGACACTGAGTTCCAGCATCGACGCTATCGGAACCGAGTAGGCGATGAAGCTGCCTGCAACAGGTTGTGCCCGCAAGAATCGCATCGCACCTATGTAGGCGAGCAGGCAGCAAAACGAGTACCTTGAATGGTCATGTTGACTTTCCTTGCAACCTGCCCATCGCTGAGTGGTTGTCGCGCTGCATAACCGAGTGACGGATCAAGAGTCAAGGCCGCAGTAATGCCCGCATCATGCGAGCTGGTGACCAGTAGTGGTTGGCACAGACAAAGAGCATTGTAGTCCTTGAGCAATTCATCGAGCCAGCGTGATGCAGGCGGTACTTTTTGCGCAGTGAGTGTTTTCCATTTCGTACAAATACCGCGCACACTCGCAATTCCTCGCTCGATCACGGAGGAATCAAAGCGGTACTTGTGAAGTAGCGCTGAGAGCGTGCAACAGTGTGCGCCGTCTGGCCTGGTAAAGAGTGCAGCGAGCAATCCGTCCAGGTTAGCTACTGCGAGCGGCGTGGGAGGGCGCGTTGCCTGGGTCTGCGCTTGCTATACACCTAATACCTCCTCTGGTTGGGGAAGACGGAAGACCTCGTCGAGCAGATCGATCGAGGGGTGAGGGATGGTAATACATGGACTGGAGAGCCGATAGGAATAACCCTCATCCTCTATGACCACCGGCTCATTCGTCGCGCAGGCCACAACGATACCAACTCCGTATGCGTGGAGCATATCAAACATCTGGGTGCCCAAGCTATTTCTGCGAAGATGACCGGAGTGACAAAGCGAAGACCCAGCGAAGGGAGGGATGAAGGAACCAGGAGAGCCGCCCAGCTACTCACCGAAGCCAGAGGAGGTCGCGCGAGATCGACGGAGAGCACTTCAGGTAACTATCAAACATCTCGGCCCACCGATCTACCCTCAGCCTTCTGCTGCTAACCTCCCGCTGGAAGCCCACCTGCAGCGTGTGAAAGAATGCCGGTGATGTCGGCTCTGTTTCGAGGCGTATCCCCAGGCCAAGCGTGGATTTGTCCTGTTGCTACGCCGATGGGTGGAGCGCAGTTTTGCCTGGATGACGCGCTTTCGTCGCCTGGCTCGCGATTATGAGCGCTTGCCAGAGACCTTGGCGGGCCTTCACTTGTTGGCTTTCACTGTGCTCATGCTTCATCGTTTTGTCCTTTTGATGGCTCATTGCCCGTAAAGTTCATAACAGGCTCTAGCGAACACATCTCAGCCGTTTCGATGAGCTTACTCATTCGTCGTCACGATGACGGAAAGCCATACAGCAGACTGTGATGGAGTAGGCTTTCATTTGCTTTCACAGTAGGAGTTTCTCTCTTTTTTTGCAACCCCAGGTTTTTGTCAGAACCTGCAAAAGGTGATTTTGAAAACAAGCCAATTTCCAGGGAACCAGCCGAGGAAGAGCACCCTCTGATCAGCAGAGGAATTGCCAAGAAATCAACAGCTTCATTCCAACATGTACACACTTCCTTCTCCAATTTCGGCCCACAGAAGAACATGATTGACAGGCAGCACACTCGCGATCAGTGCTTACTCACCGCCCTCATCGGCTTTCGCCTGGCTGACCCAATCAGAGGCTCCATCAATGGCGTTCTGTCCGAGAAACAGGTTCAACTGGGCCGCATGTTCCTGCACGTGGCGCATGGTGTACAAGAGGAGCTCTAAAAAGCTCATCGGCTTTTCCCCGACCCAGCGGAAAGCGACCTGTTGGTGCGCTTTCTCGTCTGACAACCCAGCAATCGTTGTCTGGCACTTCTTGCGCAGATGCACCAGATAGGCGTGTAACTCATCCTTGGTATAGGGCTGTTCGGGAAGGACACCTGCTGGGTCAAGCTCATCCAGGGTGAAGGGCGTAGGGGGAGCGAATCCTTCAAGTGAGCCTGTGAGATACAAGTCGAGCCAGAAGAGGGTGTGATAAGTGATGTACCAGAATGCTGCGGATTCCGTGGGCTGTGGGTGGTCTTTTTGGTCGCTCCAGAGGCGTCCATGCCAATGCGTGCTGGGACAGGCGAGCAGGGCGTTTTCGAGCATGTCGATAGTCGCGCCGAACTGCTGCCAGAGGGCGGTCCTCCACAAGGGATCCATCTGTATGCCTCCAAGTGTAATAATGATTGACAGATTGACATTCCAGCTGATTCACGCGCGTCGCTCCCGATCTGGGAGGAACTGATGAAGATCGTGGACAACGGATCAGGCATGGGCGCTGCGCTCCGACACAGCGAGAGCGCTTACTCAAGCCGTTCGTGCAAGAACGCAATGGTACGCTCCCAGGCAAGGCGAGCAGCCTGGGCGTCATACTCGGGGCGATTCTCCTCGAAGAACCAATGTTTGGTCCCCGGATAGGTATAGCAGGTGACCGGCCTCCCCGCAGCCTGGAGCGCCTGCTCCATCTCCGCGACCGACTCAGCTGGCTCAAAGGGGTCATCCTCCGCGAAGTGGCAGAGGTAGGCGGCCGAAGCTCTGCTATAGTCCAGTCCGGGGTAGGAGGCATAAAAGGTCACGACGGCGGCGATCTCCTCGGCCAGGGTAACGGACATGTCGAGCGCGTAGGCGGGCTCTTGACCCCTTCGGGGGCTTAGTACTCGCTTGCTTTCTTCGAGAAGAATCTCACTGGAGAGGTTACTCTGCTGGTTCTGTATCACATTCCAAGTGAACATGTGCCAATGGGATATGAATGAAATGTGGCATCCAACAGTCAGATTTCTCCGTTCCAAGAGGATGTCCGCTGCGACAGAACGTATTAATGCCATCCAGACCGTCAACACCACAGCATCCATTTCGTACGCCACCAGCCTGACAATTGAGCACATCATTTAAGTTCAAAATGATCTCGTCACGTGTGATCGTATCCCAGCTATGACCTGCATCGAGAAAGGTGGAACTCATCACATACAGACCCGCTGGCAGGAGAGGATGTCCATCTTCTTCAGAGAGCATTGCAAGGTCAGTGAGGGGGTTCAGCACCTCACTGACCTGGAGATTACACAGAGCACATCGGAGGGACAAGCGCTTCATCTTTACCTCGATATCAAGATATATGGCTCAAGCAGCGGTTGGCTCAAGCAGAAGTCGATTCAGTGTTAAACAACGGGGATTGCTTTGCAGAAGTAACAAAGCAATCCGCTGTGCCTTTACAAGGCATGAAGCACCCGTTTTCGCAACAGAGGAAAGCTTGCTCGGCCATATCCTTGCCTTTTGATGAGTTTCAACTTGGTGACATGACCCTCAACCACGCCGGTATTGATCCACCAGGTGAGACCAGCTCTTACTGCCTCTTTGTCTTTCTCGATTCCAAGGGCCTTGGACTGGAGTTCGGGGATGTTGCTCTGGCTCACCTGGGCTAACCAGCAATCGAGGCGTTTTCCTAAGCGCTCGCGGAGCATCTGGGCGAACTGCTGCACCAGATCATAGACCAGATCCACTTCGGGATGGATTTGACGAAGCAGAAACAGGGTCTCTTGCTCTTTGTCACTCAGTTTTTCTGGGCGACGGAGAAAAAGAAAAGTCGCCTGCCGTGCAAGCACAGGAGGGCGCGGAGGCAAATCGGAAGAGTGGGAATTCTTTCGCCCTTCTGGCAGTAAGCGAACGAGTTGCTTATACACTGACCGATACGATTGGGTGTAACCGCAGGCTACCAGTTCCCGATAGAGCTGAGCAATATTGTGACAGCCAGCTTCCCAGCGTTCGTGAAGAAAAGGAAGGTATGCTTCAAGACCGATCTTGCGAGGGCGGGGTTGCTGTTCGGGGAACGTACCACAACGCAACCAGCGTGAGACTGTCGCATGGCTGATTCCCACCTGGCCCGCAATGGCTGCCTGACTCAAGCCGAGCTTGCGCAAGGCGACAACTTGCTGGTATTGGGCAAGGCGCTCCTCTCGCTTCGATGGGCTCTGGAGCGCTTCCTTTGGACTCTGTTTCGGCGGCAGTTTGGATGGTGCACCTCCCAAAGGCGTAGCCGAGACCTTCTCGGTCATGCCTCTGCGATGAGCAGCCAGATGATGGGCAAGCAAGCCTTCTAACGCCTCTCCCAAATTTTTGACCACATGGAATCGATCGGCATACTGAGTCGCCTGTGGAGCGGAAGCCTTTGCAGCTGCTGCATAGTCTCCTCCACGATCTCGACTTACCGCCATCAGATCCGGGTATTGGCGCATCCAGGAGGAAGCGGTCTCCGCTTTGCGGTCAGGTAGGAGATCCACGACGTGCCTGGTCTCTAGGTTGACTAAAATCGTGCCAAACCGGCGCCCACGTAGAAACGAAAAATCGTCAATGCCCAGAAAAAGGACCGATTCGGCGGGGAAATCAGGCAAATCCATGATGCGGCGCAGAATGGTCTGCCGCGTGGTCTGCATGCCCAAACGGGCGGCGAGCCTAGCGCCTGCCTTGCCGCTGGTGGCTAACCCAAGAGCCGTGATGTGCTGACTGTATCGGATCGTCATTCTGGCCCACGGCTTCACAAAGGTCGGGAGCCGCTCAGCGAAGACTTTCCGTTGGCAAAGGGGATTGCGGCAGGTGAATTTGCGAACCGTCACGCGCAACTGGACGAGACGGCCCGCACAGGGGACATCGCACAAGACCCGACGGTAGTGGCAATGAATCGAGTCTGAGGGTTCTGAACACACCGGGCAACGTGACCTTGGAGAGGTAGCAATCACCTCGACCACTAGACCATGCTCCGTGATCTGGATCTGCGACACTTGCATTCCTTCGGGCAAGTCAAACAACGATGTCCCTTCCATCGTGACCTCATTTTGCTGATGAAAGACGCTCTGGAAGAGACTATATCACTCTTTACCACTCTATTCCAAGCAAGCGAGTACTAAGCCCCCGAAGGGGTCAAGAGCCACATTTCGGGGCATTTACCATCTTTCTGGAGCACCACCCTGTTTATGTGGTGTTTCACAAAGGAAGGTCAAAGTAAGACCGATGTAAGGGTTTTAGGAGGCGGATAGGCTATCCTCGGAGTAGAGCAGACCGTTCTGAAGGGTTCATGGAACGCTTCCAATGGAGCAAAGAAAGGAGACGAAGGGTGGTATCTCATGATCTGAGCAGTAATACTGGAATTTCTAGCCAGGAGGGAGCGGTTGCGCGGGCCTTCTTGACCGCTCTGGAATCACAGGATTTTCATCGCATGAAAGCCTGTTTCCATCCGGACATCCATTTCCGTGCGCTGGTCCCTGCGGGTGTCCGCGAAGGCGTTGGTCCTCAGGAAACCGTCGATTGGCTCCAGAAGTGGTTTGGGAAGGCCGATGCATTTGCGCTGATGAAAGCCGAGGTAGATTCCATCGCCAACCGCTGGCGCATTGCCTATTGGATTCGGCTCCAGAGAATGGATGGCTGGCGAGTGATTGAGCAGCAGGCTTTTTGCACGGTCAAGCAGGGCCGTATCGAGCGCATGGATGTACTCTGCTCTGGCTTTTTGCCCGCACCAGAGGCATCATACCAGGTTGCGAACAGAGAGACCATCCTCGCTTCGTGGAAACGCATTGAGAGTTGTCATATCCCAACATCGTTGACGCAGTGTTGAGGGAAAGAGGTTAGCGACTGCTGCGAGCAGGCCATCATGCCCATCGGTGACAATCAGATCAATCTGGTTCACTCCACGGCTACGCAGTTCCTGCATCAGAGCACTCCAGCCATCCTTACTCTCTTCGCTACTTGCCCGGAAGACCAGGACTTCTCGGCTTCCTTCCAGGTCGACTCCCAATGCGGTTAAAATCATCGTGGTATCACATTTCTCCCCGTGACGAACGGTAAAATGGTGCCATCCAGATACACGATGCGGTAGTGAGCTTGGAGAGGACGCTCGCACCAGGCTTCATACTGCTGGGTTAACGTCTGATTGAGACGGCTGACGCTACTGGCACTGGGCGCAACTCCCATCAGTTTCTCAGCTACCTCTCCGACTTTATGGGTGCTGACCCCGCTCACAAACATCTGAGTCAGGGCTTCAGCCGCCTCCGGGGCGTTTCGGTTGTAGCGCTCGAAGACCTGGGTGTGGAACTCCCCTTCTCGATCTCTGGGGACTTTGAGATCCTCTATGCGTCCGGTGGAGGTCACCAGCTCGCGGGTGTAGGACCCCCTCCTGGTCAATAATCTGGGAAGCAATCTGGGTTTGTGCCCTCATGGCATCAATGGTCACAATACAGCCAGCCAGCGCGAATTGGCGCAATAACGCGGGAATAGCCGTGATCTCGTTCGATTTCTCCTTCCTCGCCAGTTGCGCTAACACCATACGATTGGCCGAGGCCCAGGCGCTCGCCATGTGCAAGGCTTTCTTGCCATTCCCACGATCATGAGAGCGGCGCAGCGTTTTCCCATCTATGGCGATGACTCCCGTGATTTCCTCGCCGAGTGGTACAATAGGCTACATTGTGTTGCTGTAAAATACCAACCGCACGTGCTGCAATGCAAAGTCAGTAGTCACAATTCTTCGGCGCTCAGCAACCTGGCCCGCTCGAAACATGCTTCTGCTTCTCTATGTCGTCTGAGTACATCGAGTGTGGTTCCCCTGTTGAACCACGCGACTGAGTCATTCGGATTAAGCGATACTGCCTTCTCGTAGCTTTGGAGGGCCTCAGTATACCGATCAAGAGCAAAATACGCATCACCAAGCGCCAACCACGTGGATGCGTTATTTGCCTCCAGTTCCACAGCTCGCTGGTACGCTTGCACCGCGGCGGCATAATCACGTGCTGCGAAGAGGATTCCGCCTCGCTTCTCCCACTCTACGGCCGGTGTTGGGGAAGGTGATGAGCCTGGATTGACGGCCATCAGCTGTCTGGTCAACCCACTATCAGATGGCGGAGACGATTGATGCTTCCAACCAGGCATTCCAGTCTCTGGTGAGATCACCTGCATTTCACTGCTCCATGGCCGACTCGATGTTCCTACCGCAAGATCACCAGCTCCATTGTGGACGAGCCCGGTCAATTTCAGCACGCCGAACATATTCTGCGTGTCATTGCTGGCGGAACCGTCGCTGCCCAGCGCCACGGTGACTCCCAGGCGGCGGGCTTCAACCAACGGGAAACGACCGCTGCCAAGACGAAGGTTGCTCACAGGATTGTGGACAACAATGGCCCCAGTCCTTACCAGGCGTTCCAGGTCACCTGGATCCAGCCAGATCGCATGTGCCAGTGAGGTACCCGGCCTGAGCATGCCAACGTGATCGAGGAAAGCGATGCCCCCTTGTCCAAGCATGTTGCGTATGATTACCGCCTGCAGCTCGGTTTCCACTACATGCAGGTGTATTCCCGTCCGGTAACGCTCTGCAAGTTGGAGGCAGGATTGCAGTAACGAAGGACTACACCAATGAATGCCACTTGGTCCTACCAGGCAACGTAAACGCCCATCAGCAGCCTGGTGCCAGGTGTCGAGAAATCGCTCCAGCGCAGCAATCTGCTCATCAAGTGCAGGCCAGGATGAAAAGCGATCGGTAAACGGATGCTGTGGGAACTGGAGGCCATGCTGCCTTCCAGCTTCCAATACCAGGTCCTGATCCTCAATGGAGGGAGTGACGGCCGCCCGGATGCCTACATCGACGTAGGCCTGCATCGCCGCATCCAGATACTCTGATGCAACGCCCGCAACCGTCCAGATATGGTCGAGGACCGCGGTCGTGCCGGTTTTGAGCATCTCAGTGGCTCCAAGCATGGCACTGAGATACACAAGACGTGGCGACCATTCGAGGAGGCCTGCAAAAAGCGGGACGAGCCACAACTCGAGAGGGAGCGATGGAGAGGTAGCTTTGAGCAGGTTTTCAGGTGAGTGCGTATGGGCATTGATGAGCCCGGGAATAGCGAGGAGACCCTTCCCTTGAAGAACGATGCCCTCTCCAGCAGGATCAAGCGATACGGTACCGGTTGGACCAACAGCTTGGATGCGGCTTCCGACAATTAGAATATCCTGGTTGAGGAGAAGGTTCCCCTGGGCGCCAGGTGTGAGGAGAGCGCACCCCTCTATGAGGAGAGGAGGTGGATCATTGCGTGGTGAAGATGGGTGGGAATGCTGTAGATAACCCGAATCACGCATGACGCCTCCACTGTTACAGAAACGCGCATAACTACAGAGAGAAATTGTCGAGACGCATAACGGGAGCTTATACTCTCAACAGTTCTACCGCGACTTTATTCTACAGCAGGTGTCAAGTGTTGATTTCGCGCTCGACAGGGCTGCTTATGTATGCAGTGATGACATCTCGGGCTAAAGCCGAGGGCCTCTCAGGCGGTAAGCCTGAGAGAGCCAGGCCAAAAAGTGCAAACTAGAGATAGAGCTTATTCGGCCAAGATCTGGCCGAATCTATGTACTTGTTCGCGGCTGGTAAACCAGAGGATAGCCAGCAGGATCAGGCCCAAAAGCAGCCACACAGCCGCAATATATCGAAGCGCGCAGCATTGGGAGCATTATCGAGACGTGCCGGGTCGAAGGCAAAAGGATCGATACGCCCAAACCAGCCAGTTACCGTAGGCTCTAGCTGCTCCAGAGACCAGGATGAGAGCAGGAAAAAGGGCGATAAGCGCGAGTGCTAGCAAAAACCGCACCTTAATTCCTAAGCCGGTTTGTCTGAGAGGGGTTTGCAGCGTGAGTCCTTGTTGATTTTCACTGCTATCTTCATACTGGTCTTGCGTTTCCTGTCCACCACTTAAAGGTTGAAGAACATTGGAGGGTTGATTGGCAGTGGTTGGAGGTGTGAAACGCGGAAGTGTGCCAAATCGTGACAAATGCAAAGACAATTGAAGTTCTCGCTTATTATTACTGATGAGAATGCGCAAGTAGAGCAGCTTGTCACTTTCGTATAGGGAGGAAGCAAGGAGGTGTAGTAGTTATGGCAGCACAGACAGAAGAAGTAACTACAGGGACAACAGAGGGAGCCACGAACAAAGAGAAGCGTACACACTCAGGGGCCTTAGAAGTCGCAGGGAAGGATGTGAAGTCCTTGCAGGCTTTTATTACGAAATTCAATAACGACTGGGCGATGACAGCAGCAGCAGCGCTTGCATATAACCTGCAGATGGCCATTGTTCCAATTGCCATCGCGACGCTAGCTCTCCTGGGATTGGTGATTGGCACATTGAATGCGCAAGCATACAACCAGCTTGAAAGTCAAATCTTCAATGCCCTTCCCGGGATAACATCTGCCCACAGTGTGCTGAGTGCAGCTTTGCTCCAATTAAAGAAGTCGGCGGGGCTGCTGGCCATCATTGCCATTGTCTTCGCGATTTTCAACGGCTCGCGCCTCTTTATTCTCATAGAAAGTTGTTTCGATATCATCTATCGTTTACGTCCAAGAGCCCCGCTACGGCAGAACCTTATAGCTATCGGTATGCTCCTGCTGTTTATCGTGCTGATCCCGATCATGGTAGTGGCGGCAGCCGGGCCGGCTTTTGTGCTTTCCTATTTGAAAGCAACTCCCCTGGGCCAGATACCGTACATCGGCGTTATCTTTACAGTAGGTGGTATCCTGGGAGGTTTGCTTGCATCCTGGATTTTCTTCCAGTGCATCTACATAGTCGTGCCTAACCAGCCTATTAGTTGGCGCCGTAGCTGGTTGGGAGCAGTAGTAGCAGCAGTGCTGCTGCAGATTTACCTGATTCTCTTTCCGCTTTATGCAACTCACTTTCTGACCGGATACACAGGGCAGGCACTCAGCCTGTTTATCCTGTTGATCTTCTTTTTCTACTTCGCCGTCATCCTCCTGTTAGGAGCGGAGGTAAACGCCTTCTTCCTGGAAGGCTTACGCGCGACGCCAAGCGATCTCATTACACTGGTACACACCTCGGCAAGTAAACATGCTGGAGACCAACCCGCTGCCAACTTAGAGAAGGATCCAAAACTTGCTCAGGCCGTGGCCGATAAGCGAGTGAGCGCTGCTAGCAGTTCCACTGATACGGGTGACAAGCGACCAGATGCCGCCGCTAAGGCTAGCATTACTCCTCAGGATAGCCAGGATACTACCTATGGGCAGCCCAAACACGAGTCGATCAAGGAGCGGCTCATGCACCTTCTCCCTCGCCGCAAAACACAAAAACTACAGCAGCCTCAGCAGCCAAAAGATAGGTCGAAGATTTGGACCGCGCTGGAGGTCACGGTGGGAACGGCACTGGTGTTTTTAGTAGAGTTGAGGCACGTGCGCAAAAGACAGCATGGTTAAGACATGTGAGAGAAAACAAGTGGCGGCGGAGCGCACCTGGCACGCTCCGCCGCCACTTGTTTTCTCTCAGGGGGGTGGGGTTTGGCCCACCTGAGAAGGTGCTTTTTCAGAACTGGAAAGCCCTGCTCATTGTCCTAAATTGCTTGACGCACGATGTACTGATCTGTTACACTTTGACTCAACAAGGCCCACTACACACGGTAATGCAAACATTCCAGGACTAATGCATATTGCAGCCATTTTTCAGGCACACCTTCTCTGCCTTGTACTCGTTAGCTGTAAAGCAGAGGGCCAGAAGTATGTCAGATGAGAGTCCCACTTATACTAATGACCAGGAACATCAGCGATTGCTGACAGCTCTACGCGAAAGTGAGATTTTGCGCGAATTAGCAGAATTACTGGCATCCTCGCTTGACCTCAATCATATATTGCAGATACTTGCCAAACGCACCACAGAGGTCTGCGGAGTGGAGCGCTGCGCGGTCTGGCTGCTGGAAGAAGATCTCAATGTGCTTCGTCCTGCGACCTATCACCTCACCTCGCAACACCTGAGCAGCAAAACCGTTAAAGCCGCAGACCATATCTGGTACCACACGCCATTGCCGCTGGATGATCCTGTAGTATATCGTCTCCTCGCAGAGAAAGGTATGTATACTGTAGGGGATCTGAGGAGCGTGCCCAGCATGCGCGCGGTAGCGGAGATGTTTCTTGTACGTTCGATGCTGCTCGTCTCGCTTGTGCGAGAGGATCGAGTGGTTGGTATGATGATCCTGGACGACCCTGACCGGATACGTACTTTTTCAACAGAGCAGCAGCAACTGGCACGAGCCATTGGGCAGCAAGCGGCCATCGCAATAGATAATGCGCGCCTCTACCAGCAGGCACAGATGGAAAGAAGGCGGGCGGAACAACTGATCGAGCGGGCCCAGGCTGTGAATCAAGTGGCCGTGGCCGTCAACGCGGGCGAAAACCTCGCGGTTGTACTCGAGCTTGCTATAAATCACCTGGTGCGCGGTTTGAAAGCGAAAAGTGGCGCTATTGTAATGCTGGATACGGATACGAAATCGGGCACACTGCGCCTTGCTACCCTTGCCAGGCCGGGGCAAGATATGCAGGCGAGCGCGGCAGAAGCAGAACCAGCGGAGACATTGACGACGCTTTATTCTCCGGCGCAGGTAATAGGCACGCTTACAGAATTGCCTCATTGCCATACAGCAGCTATGACGGGAACGCCTCTTTTTGTGACGGCTGATCAGGCTGAGAAAGATGAAGCTCGTTGGTATCGCGAACTGGGGCTGAACAGTATAATGATTGTGCCACTGATGGTGGGAATAGGTCGCACTGGCAGGCAAGAAGATGGCGGTGAAGGTTTCACTAACGTGCTGAGAGGCTCCGCCAGCGATGGTTCACATTGTGTTGGTCTTGCTTTTGTCAATTACCACAATCCAGATTACCGGCCGTCCAGAGGGCAATATGCTTTCGCGCTAGACATCGCTGCCCAGTGCGCGCTGGCAGTCGAAAAGGCGCGCATTCTTGCTGAAGCTCACCGCGCGGCTGCCCTGGCAACTGAACGAGCCAATACTCTCGATGCTGTTTTTCACGCTATGACCGAAGGCATTAGCGTGTTGAACATGGAGGGGCAGGTGGTGCTACGCAATCATGCCGCCTCATATTTTTTGGGCGACCCTGAATCTATGCAAGAGCGGATGGCTGATATTCTCAAACGCCACCCCACTTACACGTTGCATGGACAATTGATACCAGTCGAAGATTTGCCGGTTACTCGCGCACTGCGAGGTGAGCGAATTCGTGGCGAGCGACTGCTTACCAGGCGAAGCGATGGAGCAGAGCGGTTCATAGAGACAAGCGTTGCTCCGATGTTTGACGCGACAGGGAAACAGACAGGCGTTGTCAGCGCCTTTCGCGACATTACTGAGCAGATGCGTGTCGAGCAGCGCATCCGCCAGGTACTGGAGACGATGCTCCATGTGGCAGTAGCAGTGTCAGGCGTGACGGACATCAAGGATATCCTGCGCAGCGTGCTTGAAATGACATTGACCGCATTTAATTGCGACCGGGGCTCGGTACACGTATACGACGAAGAACAGTGTATATTCGTACCCCTGCTCTCCTGCGGCTTCACCGAGGAAGCGGAACAGAAGTGGCTGACAGAAGAGGAGCGGTGGCTGACGCCCGCGGCATTCCATTCAAGGCGGCGAGAGCCCAGACAAAATGAGAGGGTCGAGGAGCAGTTGATGGATGGTCATGCTACCATTATTGACACCGAGCAGTATCCGAAATTGCTCAACCTCTACAATCGTACCACCTTGCTCACAGCGCCAATTACCAATGCAAACCGGCTACTGGGGCTAATGATGCTGGACTGTTCGGAGACCTTAGAATATGGCATTAGAGCAGAGACAGATGCACAGCCTCATTACCGCGAATTCACTATCTGGGACATGGCCGTCATCGAAGGCATTGCGCAACTGGCAGGGCTAGCCATTGAGCAGGCGCGGTGGCAACAGGAGGCCTTAAATGCACGGACCAATGAAGCTGCTATGCGGGAGGCAAATGCACTGAAGGACGAATTCCTGGCCATTACAGCTCACGAATTTCGTACGCCGCTAACCATTATCCTCGCCCACAGTCAATTCGCTTTACGGGCTTTGCGCAGAAAGACTAAGCAGCTCGTCGAAACCTCACCCCAGCAAGCCCAGGGCATGAGTGAGGCATTGGAGCACGTTTTTGAAAACCTCTCGACAATCGAGGAACAAACCCACCAATTGACCAATATCGTCAACACATTCCTGGAGGTGACGCAGATCAATCGTGGGCAACTTGAGCTTAGACAGGAAGAGGTCGACGTGAGCGAGGTTGCAAAGCAGGTTGTGGCAAACTATAGCAAGACCGCGGCAGATTATAGTCTTCGTTGCGTTATTGAGCCAGGCACGTGTGCTTACCGGGTGATGGGCGACCGCGCACGCCTGCAACAGGTCATCAACAACCTGGTACAGAATGCGATAAAATATAGTCCGCTCGGCGGCCCGGTGACGGTCTGGCTGCGCCAGTGCACGAACGCTGAAGACGCGGTGACCATCGAGGTCTGCGTAGAGGACAGTGGTATCGGCGTTCCAAAGGATGCCCAGCTCCATCTTTTTGAGCGCTTCTACCGGGCGCCTAATACAGAGGCGAATAAGGCCAGGGGCATTGGACTAGGTCTTTATCTTGTCGCAGAACTGCTGCACATGCATCACGGCAGCATCAGGGTAGAGAGCAGTGGCGTCCCTGGCGAAGGAAGCCGCTTTATATGTACGTTACCGGCATTAGAAAGAGAAATAACTCGTAGTGTCTGAACCAGGTGAACTCAGAAGCTGGCTGCTTGGACTGACTAAAGAAACAATGGAGCATGAAGGGGGCCCGGATGCCGCGCATGACTACGATCATATTGTGCGTGTAATGGCGCTGGCAGATACGCTTCAAGCGGGAGAAGGCGGCGACCTACCCACCATCTGGGCCGCAGTCGCTCTACATGATATCGGGCAGGCACGAGAACGCCGCTCCGGCGGGGATCACGCGCAGATAGGAGCTGAAATGGCGGCAACCCTGCTCCTCGGCACGCGATTTCCTCAAGAAGCTATACCGATCGTGCAACAGGCGATACTTGATCATCGCATGACAGGCAGCGCAGTGCCGCAGTCGCTGGAGGGTCGTATCCTCTATGATGCAGACAAGATCGACATCCTGGGCGCCGTTGGTATAGGCCGGTTGTATTGCATCACCGGCCGTTACAATCAAAAGGTTTATGCGCCCGTGCCCCCTGAGGTCGTTGAGCCTGCTGACCCGCTGCTTGTACGCCATTTAAGGCGGAGGCCAGATTACTCACCAAGCATCGAGTTCCGCCTGCTTTTCGGCAACCTCCCTGAACGTATGACGACTGAGACGGGGCGTGAGCTTGCGCGCGAGCGATATGAATACATGGCGGGATTTTTTACTCGCCTGCAGTTCGAAGTTGAAGGGAAGCTCTAGCAGGGTTCCCCCGAAAAAATGACGTAGTTGAACGAGGTCTCTTTCTCGGCGGGCGCGCTCAGGTGCACAGTAAAGCCTACGCCGGGATGCAGTGATATATACTGCACGACCACAGGACCTGGATCGCCTGTGAGCATAGCCGTTATGACGCTGGAAGGGGTGACGTGGATATTCTCCACTGCTATCTCTCCCTGCCCACGCTTAAATATAGCGGAGCCCGAGGGTATTTCATGCCCATTGTGATGAGCCTGGACCTGCACGGCAGCACGAGAGTTATCGGGCACCACGGGAAGAGCTTGCTCTGGAGTTGTCGCTCCTAAAAACCCGGGTCCCACAGCTTTTTGTAACTCCTCTGTACGCGGTATGGCCTTCAGCCTGACCTTCGTGGATCGTCCAGCGAGCTTTAGTTTGCCGCGCGGGGCGTGAACAGCGGGATGGGAGGAAGACTCAAGAGATTGTACAGGGGTGTCTGCATGCATTACGGGCAAAGACCTGGATTGCAAACTCAAACGTGGAGGGATGAGAGCTAAATTTTTCTTACTGCCTGTCTCTGCCTGGATATTAACCTGTGATACGTGCTTTGAACTATTGAACTCGCTCTCCTCATCCAACTCATCTAACCACTCGTCTTCTTGTAAAGAGCTTTCAGCAAGAGTTTCTTCCACCGACGTTGAAAGATCGAGTCGTTTGCGTGCAATTCGAGCATGCCATTGTTGTTCGTTAATGTCGTCAAGTTGAGACATTAGAGGCTCCATTCAAACAGTCATTACATATCTCTACTATACCGATGACATAACATGGTACATTTCTAGCCAGTATAGCATACCGCAAATTACTTGCCGGCAGGCGTAGTACATTTCGGTATTACTGGCATTCAATATAATAAACTGGGACAAAGTAGGAAAATTTGGTATTCTCTTGAAAGTAATCTGAGAAATCGCTAGTATAAGGTTCTGATCTCTTTTCAAACCAAGGTTGATAGTCCATTAGTTAAGGAAAAGGGTTTTATGAAAATCAACGGATCACATAAGTTCAAGGCTACAAGCAAGCAGGTTTATAATGCTATCCTCGACCCTAAGGTACTCCAGTCCTGTATTCCTGGCTGCAATTCTGTCGCTTACCTCGACCCTGATCGTATCAGGGCTGATATCGCTATCAACATGCCAGGAATGAGCGGAACTTTTGGAGCCATAATCCGTATCGCGGAGCGCCTGGAACCAAATAAGCTCACGCTGCAGGTGCAGCGGCAAGGGAAAGCAGGATCAATCGATGCTACCAGCGAGATCGATATCGCTGACGAGGCTGATGGTGCCTTGCTGACCTACAATACAATCGCTGATCTGGAAGGCGCCGTTGCCATAGCTAATAATCTTATTGGCCAGGGTATTACGAAGAAAACGCTCAATTCTTTTTTTGAGAAGCTTGATAAGGAGCTTGTCTAGGAACAAGTTTCTCAGGTGGGCGTCCAATAGATGATAGCGGATACCACTTTCTCAACGGGTGGAACCAGCATGCTATCTCGTTCAATCAACCACTGTTCTAGTAAGGTACGTAGTTGGCTGCGGATCTGTTCATCAGTGGGCAAAATGAGTTGTTCTAATGATTCCTCCACTGCGACGTCAAGTGAAGGGTAGCGCAGGCCTGGAGGAAGGGTGACGACCCGCACGTTCGCATAGATGCCCATTTCGTAGAGGACGTCCAGCAGGTGAATGTAGCCTGGCGGAAGACAGCGCTCGTCACCGTGAAAATGCTGCCAGAGGTGAGCGCTCAAAGCATCAAGATGCGTGCCGCGCAGGTAGATATAGCAGGTGCGGCGCGTGGCTGCTTGCAGTTTTTCCACAAAAGGTACGACATCGCGAATGGGGTAGAGAACATGGCTACAGATGACAATATCGGCATGCAAGTCGTCTGGAGCATCCTGCCACGTCGCCTGTACAATGGAGATATTGGGCAGCCGCCGGGCACTGGCATCCTGGCGCAGGTAGTCTAGCATGGCAGCATTGGGTTCGATGGCGATGATGTGCTTTGCCTGGGGCGCAAGTGCCAGGCTAAAGCGTCCTGTGCCTGCACCGACATCTAACACGTTCGTTTGTGGCATAACCTCGTCGCGAAGGATGAGAAACAGGGGATCGCTGGCGATGGTATCTCTGGTTACGCGATGAAATCCGCGCGCCCGGCGATCCCAAAAGTCAGCGCTCGTGCGGCCTAATTGTGCATAAGCCGCATCCATTTGATTTGCTCGCGCGTCGATGAGCGCTTGCCAACGTTCGACAGCAGTAGGCACACGAGACATATGAATTAGTCACTCACAGTATCTGGTACTTCCAATTTTGTTTTGAGGCAGTCAAAAAACTGCCCGGTGAGCCTCTCTACCGTACTATTGAGTAGACGGGCTCCAACGCTGGCGATCGTGCCGCTGACAACCGCTGTTGCCTTCCAATCCATGCGGGTGTGCTGATCATCGACAGCAGTCAGGCGCATATCGCCGGTCATGTCAACGGCGCTGCCGGGGGCTTTACCCCGCGCCTTGACCACCATGTGTTCCGGGTCTTCTCGCTCTGGTCGCGTGACATCCATTGTGAATTTGGCCTTTACCGCACCGATGCCAACGCCGACGATCGCCTTCCAGTGTTCTTCTCCCATCTCTTCCATGCTCTGAAAACCGGGGGCGCAGGCTGCTACATTATTCACATCGTCTAGAAAAGCCCATACTTTTTCTATCGGCGCGGTTATAGTTTGACTACCAGAAAATTCCATGAATGTTTACCTTTCGTGCTGCACGAGATATTCCTGTGGGCTACGTTCAAATAGCCGTTTGCAGGCAGGACAGCAAAAATAGAAGTCTCGACCATCATAGGTACTGCGATGCAGGACAGTAGCTATTTCCACTATCATACCACAGACGGGGTCTATAGCGGTTTGGGGTACGGCAGGTGGGGAGTCTGCAACTGTAGTAACTGTAGCAACTGTAGGTGGTTGTAGAGTAGAGGGCAAGTCGTTCTCCTGGATCACTGTACCGCGCCGTTGCAGCTGTACCAGCTCTGCCAGGATACTGGCGGCTATTTCTTCAGGGGTGACTGCTCCCAGGTCAAGGCCTGCAGGAGCCTTAAGGTGTGCGATCTGATCGTCCGTCAAGCCAGATGCACGCAGGTAGACGCGACAATCATCAGCGCGTTTGCGGCTGCCCACCATGCCGACATAGCGAGCGGGGCTACGCAAGACTTGTTCAAGTACATCCTCGTCATACTGACCATGGGTAGCAACAAGTATATACGTCCGCTCATCGATAGTGATCTGATCGAAGTCAGGCTGCTCTATGTGCGTAACGGCAAAGTCGAGTACCTGCGCCAGGCAGCCTAATGCTGCATTCACGGGCGAGTCGCCTATGAGCAGTAACTGAGGTTGAGGGAAATGGGGTTCCATATAAATATCCAGTATGCCTCCACTAGTACAGGTCATGGGATAGGTGCGTACGTCGCTGCGTATGATACCTGTATCTGGAGCACCCAAACGCAGCAGATAAGGATCGCCTCCTTCGCGCAGTAAACGCGCAGCTTCACGTAGTACCAGGGGCTGGGCGCAACTGCCACCAATCCAGCCTGTTAGTTGACCATTGGACTGGATGATAGCCCGTGCTCCTGGCTTAGCGGAGGTGGGACGCTCGCACCAGACCACGGTTGCAACCACAAATGGGTCGCCAGCCTGTGTAAGTTGATATGCTAGGTCGAGAAGAGTGTCAGACATTGCATTGCCCCCTTCTTCTGCTCCATGAAGCACATGAGCACGCAAGCGATACCATCATCGTCTATCGCCCGAGTCGTGGTCTAAGTCGGGGTTGAGAGCATAGAGCTCGGAATGCATAGGATGATAGGCAAGCAGGAACTGTGTGATGGCAAAGACATGGATTGTTTGGATATCGCTGGCAATCTGATTGGTTAGTTCGCTCATCAGCGCCACTTCCTTCTGTTGACCATTTGCATCGACAGCGAGGAGCAGTTCGTCATCACTCCCGTATTGTTTTCGTATGTCCTCGAAGAATCTCCCCTGGTTGAGGATTACATCCAGAATATGTTGTATGTCACCAGGGGCCAGTTGTGCTCGCCACAAGGCATCACTTGGGTCTGTGCGAAAAATGAGTGTGCCGTCCCCGTAGAGGGTCCATACTGGCACTGTGTGCGTCTCTGCTCCAGTAAGCTCAGGGAGTTTGGCAAGTTGCACGATGATGTGGCCTGGGGCCTTGTTGTAGAAAATAACTCTCCCAGTAAGCTCAGGGAGTTTGGCGAGCTGCACGATGATGTGGCCTGGGGCCTTGTTGTGGGAAATAGTTCTCCCAGTTGGAACAGGCTTCCTCGCGACTATCCAAACAATGAAGAGAAGAACGATCAAAAGCCAGTCCACGAGGTGCAAGACTGCTCGTCTTCTTAGAAGACGCCTGTACCTTTGCATCGCGTGGCACTCCTTTGTAGAAGAGAACGGAGCTCTTTTCTCCAGAAGCGAAGCTCTTTCGATTTCTC
>WNGD01000019.1_pt1 | contig 115723 bp, 109 predicted proteins | sample 5400671 | NCBI WGS metagenome assembly WNGD01 (sample SAMN13153369, study PRJNA577476) | soil metagenome | isolation source: 40 cm soil or saprolite under grassland replicate 2 | place: USA:California | collected 2016-06-15 | reverse complement strand
CACGACGCCTGGGATTCACGATGCCCGGGACCCAAGGCATCCTCGTCCGCGCCCGCCACGCCATCACCGCCTCGGAGCTCGCGGCGGCCCAGGCCGCCCTGGGACCGTACCCGGAGCAGACGGCGGACGCCGGGCCGGGAACCCCGCCGCAGTCGGCCTCGACCTCGCTGCTGGTGCTGATGTTCGCGGCCAGCGCGGCCGTCGCACTCGCCGTGGTCGCAGCCATGGTCGGCCTCGCTCAGGTCGAGGCGGCCCCGGAGCGGCGCACCCTGTTCGCGGTCGGCGCCTCGCCGTCGATGCTGCGCGGGACGGCCGCGACCACCGCCGGGCTGCTCGCCCTGCTCGGCGGGGTGCTCGCCGTGCCCGCGGGCCTGCTCCCCATCATCGCGATCTACGTCGCGTCGCCCGCCGCAGTGCCGCTGGCGATCCCATGGGCCGGCCTGGCCGCGATCGTGGTGGCCGTCCCGGTGCTCGCGGCTGCAGGTGGTGCGACGCTGACCAGGACCAACCTCATCGGTCGGAGACTGCTGACGGGCTGAAGCAGGGATGGTCAGCCCGGCTCCGCTTCCGGGGTGGCGATGCCGGCATCGTCGAAGGTGGCCATCTCGGCGAGGACGGCAGCGGCGCCGCGCACGATCGGAGTGGCCAGCAGGGCGCCGGTGCCCTCGCCGAGGCGCAGGTCGAGCTGCAGGAGCGGATCGAGGCCGAGGTGGTCGAGGGCGGCGCTGGCGGCAGGCTCGGTGGAGCGGTGCCCCGCCACCAGGTAGCCGGTGGCGGCCGGGGCGAGGGCGCAGGCGACCAGCGCGGCGGCGTTGGCGCTGACGCCGTCGAGCAGCACCGGCACGCGCTGGGCGGCGCCGGCCAGGCAGACCCCGGCAAGGGCGGCATGCTCCAGGCCGCCAACGGCGGCGAGCGTCCCGAGGGGATCGGCGGGATCAGGCGTGTGGAGCGCAAGCGCGCCCTCCACCACCGCGATCTTGCGCTGCAGGGTGGCGTCGTCGATGCCGGTGCCGCGGCCGGTCACGACGGCGGCGGGGCGGCCGGTGAAGGCGGCGGCCAGGCAGGCCGCCGGGGTGGTGTTGGCGATCCCCATGTCGCCGGTGAGCAGCAGATCCGCCCCGGCCTCCAGCAACTCGTCGGCGAGCTTGGCGCCGGCCAGCAGGGCGCGGGCGGCCTCCTCTCGGGTCATCGCCGGCTCGGCGGCGAGGTCGGCGGTGCCGGGCCGCACGTTCGCCCGCCGCACCCGGGGGTGCGGGGCGAGCGGGGTGGCCACGCCGACGTCGAGCACGACCAACTGCGCGCCCACCACCCTGGCGAGCACGCTCGCCGCCGCGGTCCCTCCGGCGATGCCGGCGACCATCGCGGCGGTCACCTCCTTCGGCCAGGGCGACACGCCCTGGGCGAGCACGCCGTGGTCGCCGGCGGCAACCACCAAGGCGGGCCGTGCCGGCACGGGTGGCGGGCAGCGCCCGGCGATGCCGGCCAGCCGCACGCCGAGTGCCTCCAGCCGCCCGAGGCTCCCGCTCGGCTTGGTGAGCCGCTCGTGGCGCTCCCGCGCGGCGGCTTCGGCCTCCTGGTCGACCGGCTGGACGGCGCCGGCCAGCGCCAGGACCTGATCTTCGAGCTTCATGGGCATGGGTTCCTCGCTCCTGCCGGTCCTGCCGCTTGCGCGGCTTGTCGTTGTACGGCCACGCCGGCCACGACCACGGTGAACACCGCGCGGGCCAGGTCCGCCCCCACCCTGGTGGCCGGGCCGGCGAACGGCGCCAGGACGCCGGGCGGGCAGGCGACGCAGATGGCGTCGGTGGCGGTGCCGGTGGCGAACCCGGCGTGGTTGGCGGCTGGCACCCGCGCGGCGGCGAGCGCCTGCGCCTTGGCCTCCACGGCGGTCTGCAGCGCGCCGACCAGGCCCGCGTCGGTGAGCGGCGCGGCAACCACTACCAGCAGGTTGATGGTCCCGGCCGAAGGCATGGGTGTGGGCGGTAGCCGCCGCGGCCGGGTGGCAGCGGCGGCCACAGCGTGGTTGACGCCGACGGTCGCGACCGCCCAGGCCTCGCCGGCCACCGCCTGCTGGACGCGCTCCAGCGGCGCGGCGGTCAGCATCCCGACCACAGGACCGGCGAGACCAGCGGCGGCGGCCTCCTCGCGGAGGTGGACGTCCGGGTCGGTGCGGCCGTAGCCGGGCGGCACGTTGAGGTTCAGCCAGCTCCGCACCGTGCCGAGGCCGCCGCCGAGCACCGCCGCCGCCAGCGACCGGTACGGGCCGCCCAGGTCGACCACCAGCCGCCCGCCGGTGAGCACAGGCTCCGGGACCGGGCTCATCTGCGCGCGGCCTCGTGTGGCGGGTAGCTGGATGGGGCACCGCGCAGGTCGCCGAGCGCCTCGGCGAGCGCGGCCACCAGCCGCTGGTTGGCGGCCGCGGCGCGGACGGCGACCCGCAGGTGGTCAGGGGTCAGGCCCGGGAAGGTGTCAGCGCGGCGCACCGCGATGCCGCGCGCCGCCAGCGAGGCCCGCACCGCCGCCCCGCCGGGCACCGGGGAAATCTGTAAAAGCAGGAAGTTCGCGGCTGACGGCCACACCCGCACGCCGGGCAGGCAGGCGAGGTCGGTGGCCAGCCGCTCCCGGGCGGCACCGACCCGGCTGGCGACGGCAGCGGCGTGGGCGCGGGCGGCACCGCCCTCATCACGGGCCCAGGCGGCCAGGGCGGCCAGGGCCAGCGCGTTCACGCTCCACGGCTGGCGCGCGGCGCGCAGCGCAGCGGCGAGCGGTGGCGGGGCGAGCACGTACCCGGCGCGGACCCCGGCGAGCGCCCAGAGCTTGGTGAGGCTTCGCACTACCACCAGGCCGGGGAGGTCGGCGCGCCCGGCGAGGCTCTGCGGCTCGGCGGGCCCGTCGAACTCCATGAACGCCTCGTCCACCACCAGCACGCGGCCGGGCCGGGCCAGCTTCGTCAGCGTGGCCGCCGGGTCGAGGGTGCCGGTCGGGTTGTTGGGGTTGCCGACCATCACCAGGTCCGCGCCATCCGGTACGGCATCCGGGTCGAGAGCGAAGCCGAAGCCGTCCGGCCCGGGGCCCGGGTCGCGCCAGGCGCGCTCGACCGGATGGCCAGAGGCGCGCAGTGCCGCTTCCGGTTCGGTGAACGACGGCTGCACCACCACCGCGCGTGCGGGGCGCAGCACGCTCGCCAGCAGCCAGAACGCCTCGGCGCTGCCGTTGGCGGCCACCACCTCGTCAGGAGCGCGGCCGTGGCGGGCCGCCAGCGCATGGCACGCAGGGTCCTCGTCGGGGTAGGCGCCGGCATGGTCGAGCGCCGTGGCCAGTTCCCGCCGCAGCCACGGCGGCGGCCCGCCCTCCAGCACGTTGACCGCGAAGTCGAGCTGCCCGGGGCCGACCATGGTGTCGCCGTGCAGGCGCAGCCCATCGAGGTTTCCCGCCAATCCGGAACTGCCCTGCTCAGAGGCTGTGGATAACCCCAGCAGCCCAGGCTCATTTCCGGATAACGTTGAAACAGGGGGACCCCCCTGCTCGGGGGGCTTTTGGGGTGCGCCCGAACCCGATACGGAACCGGAGCCGGAGCCGGGCGTTGCGGTGCCTGGGGCCGGGTCCGGTCGCGCCGGGCCATGTTCCCAGCGGTCGAGGTCCAGGACGCGGCCGGCGACCACCAGCAGCACCCGCTCGGCCGCTGCGGCAAGGGTCTGCGCCGCGTCCCCGGCAAGGTCGAGGTAGCGGCGGGTGGCGGCACCCTGCGGGACGACCCCGAGGCCGCTCTCCTCCGCGACCACCACGGTGAGCGGGGGGCGGGCCGCTGCGGCGCTGGCGAAGTGACGGACCTGGGTGAGTGCTCGTTCGTGGGCAGCCCGGCCGTCCGGGCCGAGCGGGGCGACCTCGGCGCTGGTCCACAGGACCTCGTCGGTCATGAGGCGAGCGAGCCAGGGAGCGATCCCGTCGACCAGCACGGTGGCGGTGCCGGCTGCCTGGAGCGCGGCGAGCGGCTCGGTCGTCTCCACGATGCGCCAGCCGGCTGGGCGGCTGGCGCGGTGGCGAGCGATCCGCTCGGCCATCTCCGGGTCGCTGGCCGCTCCGGTCGCCACGTAGCAGACCGGAGCGCCGGCTGCGGCGGCGAACTGTGCGGCGATCGCGCTCTTGCCGGAGCGGACCCCGCCACACACCAGCACCAGGCCCATCAGCGTGCCTACCCGCCATTCCCGGCGTGGGGATGGGCATGCCGGTGGTCGTCGGGGTGGGCGTGCGGGGTCGCGGGCGCACCGACCTTGTGGCCGAAGCCCGGCAGGGCGACCCGGTGCACGCACAGGTCGCAGTTCATGCGCGGATCGCCCTCCAGGATCTCCTGGTAGCGGGCGACGACCAGGCGCGCGATCAGGGGGTCGGGCCCGAGGCGGGCGGCGACCCGGACGGCCACCTCGGGATGCGCGGCGGCGAAGGCCTCGCACTGCTGCTGGACGCGCTCTTCCAGCCGGCCGGTGAACAGCAGGTATGGGAGCGCGACGAGCCGCCGCGCGCCAAGGCGCCAGCAGCGCTCCAGGCCATCGGGGACGGTCGGGGTGGTGATGCCGGTGTAGCAGCATTCAACCAGCGGCCACGGGTGGCCTTCCCACAGCAGGCGTGCGAGCTTGGCGACGTCGGCGTTGGCGTCCGGGTCGGACGACCCGCGGCCGCAGAGCAGCACGGCAGTCTCGGGCCGCTCCGCCTCGGGCACGGTCTCGTCGAGCCGCTGGCCGGCGAGGGCCAGCAGGTCCGGGTGCAGCCCGAGAGGGCGGCCGTAGCGCAGGCGCACGCCGGGATGGTCGAGCCGGCAGCGGGTCAGCAACGCGGGGATGTCGTTCTTGGCGTGGCCGGCGGCGAACAGCATCAGCGGCACCACCGCGACGTCGGTGGCACCGCCGGCGATGAGCCCGGCGAGCGCGTCCGGAACTGAAGGGGCCGCCAGCTCGATGCACCCGGCCGCGACCGCCACCCCTGCTGGCGCGACGGCGCGGACCAGCACGGTGAGCTGCTCCAGCTCGCGGATCGCCGCCTCGTCCTGGCTGCCGTGCGCCGCGAGCAGCAGCGCCGGAGGCGGGGCCGCAGGCGGGTTGGTGCTGGGGTGGTTCACGGCGCCCCTTCCACGTGGTCGTCCTTGTCGATGTCCGGGTCCAGGTCCAGGTAGAGCAGGGCGTTGAGGGCAGCGGCGGCGACCGCGGAGCCGCCCTTGGCGCTGCGGTTGGTGACGGCGGGCAGGCCGCTGGCTGCCAGGGCGTGCTTGGCCTCGACCGCGCCGACGAAGCCGACCGGCAGGCCGATGACCAGGGCAGGGTCAGGGCGCAGGTCGAGCAGCTCCGCAAGGGCCGTGGGGGCGCAGCCGATCACCCACACCGCGCCTGGCCCGACCTGGTGGGCGGTCGCGCGGATAGCGGCGGCCGTGCGCGTCGGCGCCGCCGCCGCCGGGTGCTCGCTGGCGGGCTCACGATCAAGGTCAAGGGCGCAGCGGGTCGGCCGGCGGGTGATCCCGGCGGCGACCATGCGGGCGTCCACCACCACGGAGGCGCCGGCCCGCAGCGCGGCGAGGCCAGCTGCGAGGGCGGCCTCGTCCAGGACCAGGTCGGTGGCGTAGCCGAGGTCGGCGGAGGCGTGGATGACCCGCTCGGCCACCGCGCACGACAGCGGGCCGAGCCCGAGCGCGGGCAGGTCGACCAGCGACCGCAGGATGCGGTAGCTCTCCAGCTCGATCGGGTGCGGGGTGCGCATAGTCACCGGTACCCCCTCGGGGTGACCATGCGGCCCGCCACCACCTGGGTGCTGCTGGCGCCGACCAGCACGATGGTGGTCATGCCGACCGTGGCCGGGTCGAGGTCGCCCAGGGTGGTGATGGTGACCCGCTGGCCGGGCCGGAACGCGTCGGCGACGATCCCGACCGGCGTGGCGGGATCGCGGTGGGTGAGCAGCAGCTCGCGGGCGGCGGCCAGCTGCCAGTGGCGGGCGGCGCTGCGGGGGTTGTAGAGCGCGACCACGAAGTCGCCTGCCGCTGCGGCGGCGAGGCGCCCGCGGATCACCTCCCAGGGGGTGAGCAGGTCGGACAGGGAGATGGCGCAGTGGTCGTGGCCGAGGGGTGCGCCGAGCAGCGCGGCGGCGGCGGCGGCGGCGGTGATGCCGGGCACGGCGATCACCTCCACCTCCGTCTCAGCGGGTGCCTCCTTCAAGGTCGGTGAGGCCATGCCGTAGATGCCGGCGTCGCCGCCGCTGACCAGCGCGACCGCGATGCCGGCGCGGGCCTCGGCGAGCGCCAGCCGGGCACGGGCCTGCTCGTCGCCGATGCGCGAGCCCGCCATCCGGGTGCCGGGACGCAGCAGCCCTCGCAGCGGCTCCAGGTAACGGTCCAGGCCGACGACCAGCTCGCAACGGGCCAGGGCCTCCCGGGCCAGGGGTGGCAGCAGCGCCAGGTCGCCGGGGCCGCTGCCGACCAGGTACAGGCGCCCGCGGGGATGGCGTCGCGCCACCGCCACGGTCACCCGTTCGTGTTTGCGTTTCGGCACCAGCAGCGCGGCGCGACCGCTGGGCGGCAGCGGCGCGACGGTGGGTGCCAGGGCAGCCGCCTCGGCGACGCTTGGTGTGCCGACCGCCTGCTGGGCCGCCGTCGACGGGTTCGGCACGGCGATCCCGGCGAGCTGCGCGGCCGGGTGGAAGGCGAGCGGCCAGCCGCGCTCGGCGGCGGCCTGCAGCAGGCCGGGCTCGTCGCGTTTGGCATCGACGCTGGCCAGCCCGGCGACCGCCGCCGGGGCGAGGCCGGCCTCGGTCAGGGTCTGGTCGATCAGGCCGAGGATCTCGGTCGCTGTAGCACCGCGGCTGCAGCCGACCCCGATCAGCAGCGACGGCGGCCGGTAGAGCACCGCCGGCCGGGGCGGGGTCAGCACCCGGTCGCTCACCACCAGGCAAGGCGCGGGGGCCTCCTCCGCCGTGATCGCAAACCGGATGACGTTGGGCGGCAGGGGCGGAAGCGGCCAGCGCTGCTCCTCGTCCTCGACGAGCGCGACCTGCTTGCCGGCGGCGAGGGCAGCGCCGACCGCGGCGAGGTCCGCCCCGCCCTCGATGCGGAACCCGAGGTCGGCGCCGAGGCCGTCGAGCGCGGGATGGCCCAGCGTGTCGCTGGCCGTGGTCACCACGGCGGTGCTGCCAAGCGCGTCGGCGACTCGACTGGCGAGCTGGTTGGCGCCGCCGCCGTGACCACCGCTGAGCGCCACCGCAAACCGGCTGGCGTCGTCCACGCACACCAGGCCTGGGTCGTGGTGCTTGTCAGCGAGCAGCGGTGCGGCCAACCGCATGGCGATCCCGGTGGCCATGAAGGCGATCAGCTGGTCGCACTCGGCCCAGGCGGCTGGCAGCGCGACCGCCGGAGACTCCGGATAGCAGCGCGCGTCCGGCCAGGCTGCGGCCAGGTGCGCGGCCAGCGCGCCGCCCCGCTCGCTCGCCCACAGCAGCCCGATCATCGGCGCATCGCCGCCTCCCGCTTGCCCGTCACCAGGAACACGGGGTTGGCCGGCACCAGGCGATGCGTGGTCCCCGACTCCGCCCCAGCGCCCTGCTCGGCTCCGAACGGCCGCAGGTTGGCAGTCTGGGCAAGCACCGTGTCGACTGCCAGGCCGGCATCGGCGAGGGCGCGTGCGGCCGGTGCGATCCGCTCGATGCTAGCGAGCGCCACCACGACGGCACGGCGCACCCGACCGGCGGCAGCCGCGACGATCGCCTCCAGGTTGCTGGTCCCGCCGCTGCCGCCGACGAAGACCGCGTCAGGGTCTGGCAGGCGGTCGAGCGCGGCGGGTGCGCCGGCCTCCACGACCTGCACGGCGACGCCGTGGCGGGCGGCGTTGGCGGAGATCAGCGCGCACGCTGCCGGGTCGCGTTCGACCGCGACCACCGCCGCGCCGAAGCGGGCGCATTCCACCGCCACCGCGCCACTGCCCGCGCCGACATCCCAGACGAGATCGCCGAGGCCCGGGCCGAGCCGTGCCAGTGCGAGCGCGCGGACCTCCGCTTTGGTGATCATGCCGTCGCGATGCTCGAAGGCGTCCTCGGGCAGGGCCCAGCCCATCGGGACCTGGCGGGCCGGCCAGGCCTGGCCCTTGCTAGCGGCGACCGCCCTGGCCTCGTCGACGACGAGCACCACGTTGGGGTCGGCGAAGCTCCCGCTGGCGATCGCGGCGGGGTCGCCCTCGACGATGCGCGCGCCGGGCTCCCCAAGCCGTTCGGCCACCAGCAGGCGCCGGTCGAGGTCGCGGTCGCGCAGTGCCGAGGCCAGCTCCGCTGGTCCGAAGCCGGGTGCGGTGAGCACCGCGACCTTGGGGTGGGCGCAACAGGCGTTGACTGCGGTCCGCGGGTCGCGGCCGTGGGCGCTCACCACCAGGGCGTCGTCCCACGGCAGCGCGGCGGCGGCGAACGCGGCAGCGACCGCCGACACCGACGGCAGGACCTCCAGCCGCTCGCGGCCAAAGCGGGCGGCGAGCGCACGGACAATCCCGAAAAACCCCGGGTCGCCGGAGGCGAGCACCACCACCGGCGCGGCGCTGGCGGCGACCTCGTCGAGCGCCGGGCCGAGGTCGCCGCCCAGCTCGATGACCCGGCAGGCGGCCGGCAGCGGGACCGCAGCGAGCTGCCTGCGCGCTCCAACCACGAGCGCCGCGCCAGCGAGCCGCTCGCGTGCGACGCCGCCGAGCGGCTCCGACCCGATCCCGACGACGGTGATGGGGGCTGTGGATAACCGGTTGCAGGTTCCCATTTCCGCCGATACCGTCTGCCGGGGAGGAGGTGCGGCGGCCCCCGCAGGTTGGGGGGCTCTGCGCGACTGACCGGCTCTGCCGCTGCTCATGCCGATCCCTTCCCGACTGAAGCGAGCGTCTCGAAGTCGACCATGACCACCTCGACGGTGAGGCGGCCTTCGACGAAGCGGGCAAGGTTCGCGGCGACCTGGGCGCAGAGCAGGTCGCAGGGTGCCGTCAGGCCGGCTTGCGCCCACAGCTCGTAGGCGTGGCGGGCGGTGTTGGCGGTCGCGACCGCTTCGATCAGGGCGGGGTCGCCGCCCGCGTCGGCGGTGAGGCAGGCGAGCAGCGCGGGGTCCACCCGGGAGCGGGTCCAGTGGGTCATCAGCACGCCCGCGCCGAGCTTGGCGAGCTTGCCGGCCATGCCGACGAAGGCGCAGCGCGTCAGGCCGCGCCGCACCGCGCGCCTGAGCGCGTGGCCGGTGAAGTCGCCCACCTCGACGAAGGCGACCTCGGGCAGGGCCGGGTACAGGCGCATCGCGGCCTGCTCGGTGCGGCCGCCGGTGGACAGCACCACGGTGTCGAGCCCGGCGGCGGCGAGCACGTCGATCGCCTGCTCGACGCTGGCCCTCCAGGCGGCGGTGGAGAACGGCCGCACGATCCCGGTGGTGCCGAGGATCGAGATACCCCCGAGGATGCCGAGGCGGGGGTTGGTGGTCTTGCGGGCCAAGCGCTCACCGCCAGGGACGCTGATCACCACGCGGGCGCCGCACTGACCGCCGGGAATGGCTGCCTCGCTGAAGGCCTCGCCGACTGCGGCGGTGATCTGCTGGCGCGGCACCGGGTTGATCGCCGGACCGTCGACTGGCAAGCCGAGGCCGGGCCGGGTGACGGTGCCGACACCCTCGCCGCCCTCCAGGCGCACCCCTGGGCCTGCTTCCAGCGTGACCCTGGCGGTGAGGTGGGCGCCGTGGGTCACGTCGGGGTCGTCGCCAGCGTCTTTGACCACTATCGCCTCGGCCCAGCGCCCCTCGGCCCCGGGACCGGGGGCGAGGGTGCAGCGCTCGACCGCGAAGGCGACCCGCCGGCCAGTGCGCGGCAGGCCGACCTCCACCTGGGTCTGGGGCTCGCCGCTGAGCAGCGCAGCGGTGGCTGCCTTGGCGGCAGCGGCAGCGCAGGTCCCGGTGGTCCACCCAGGCCGAAGGCCACGCCGCGCCACCTTGGCGGTACGAGGCAGGTCCGGCTCACGGAGTAGCGGCTCACGCACCGTCCAGCCCTCCTCCCTCGACCTCCGCGCTACCGGCGCTGGCGCGGCGGAAGCTGTGGGCGAACGCCGGGTGGTACAGGTGGGAGCGCTGCACCGCGGCCTCACCGGCGGCCAGGGCGGGGCCGACCAGCACCAGAGCGTGCCTGGTGATGCGTGCCGCCCGCAGCTGCGCGGCCAGGTCGTGCAGCGTGCAGCGGATAATCCGCTCGTCAGGCCAGGTGACCTTGTAGGCGACCACGCAGGGGGTCTGTGGCGGGTAGCCGCCCGCCTCCAGCTCGGCCTGGAGCAGGCGTGGGCGCGAGCAGGACAGGAACAGCGCCATGGTGGTGCCGAACCGGGCCAGCTCACGGAGGCGTTCGCGTGGCGGCATCGACGCCTCGGTGCGGGTCGCCAGACGGGTGAGCAGCACCGACTGCGCGACCTTCGGGATGGTCAGCTCGTGGCCGGCCGCAGCGGCAGCCGCCGACAGCGACGACACGCCGGGGACGATCTCCCAGGCGAGCCCCCGCGCCTCGCAGGCCTCGATCTGCTCCTGGATCGCCCCGTACAGGGTCGGGTCGCCGGAATGGACCCGTGCCACCACCAGGCGGTCGGCCACTGCCTGGTCGTAGACCGCGACCACCTGCTCCAGCGTCATCGCGGAAGAGTCGAGCAGCTCGGCCGCTGGCCTGGCGTGCGCCAGCACGCCCGCAGCGACCAGGCTGCCAGCCCACACCACCACGTCGGCGGCGGCGATTGCGGCGGCGCCCCTGAAGGTGAGCAGGTCGGCAGCGCCCGGCCCGGCGCCGACGAACCACACCTTCGGCCTGACCGCCGTGCTCGTACGCATCAGGGCCGCTCCCGAGCTGGAGGGACGATCAGGGTCGACAGGTAGGGGCCGGTGGCGTCGGGGTCGGGCAGGTCGGCGGCGCGGCAGACGACCTCGCCGGGAAGGCCGAGCCGGGCGCCGTACATGGCCTGGTCGAGGCGGCCCGCCGCCCGCAGGGCCCGCAGGATCCCGGGGAGGTGGCCGCCGCCCTTGTAGCAGACGACCGTGTCGAAAGCGGCGAGGTCAGCGGCGTTGGCACCGAAGGGCAGCAGGGCGAGCCGCTCGCTCCCCTCCACCAGGCTGAGGCCGCTGCGGGCGGCCAGGTCCTGCATGGCGGTAATGCCGGAGACCAGCTCGACGCGCACCCCGGGCAGCAGCCTGCGGACGGTGGCCGCGAGGTAGGCGAAGGTCGAGTAGACGGTCGGATCGCCGATGGTCGCGAACGCCGCTACCTGGCCGGCGCGCAGCACCGCGGCCACGGCCTCCCCCGCACGCTCCCAGTTCGTCTGGCGCGCGGCAGGGTCGTCGCCGAGGGCGAACTCGACGGACTGGATCCGCGACGGGTCCACGTAGGCGCGGACCACGGTCTCGGCCCGCCCTGGCTCGCCGCTCGCCGCGACCGGGACGAACACCGCGTCGGCCTCGCGCAGCAGGCGGACGGCCTTGACCGTGAGCAGCTCGGGATCGCCAGGCCCGACGCCCACGCCGATCAGGCGGCCGGCCGCGGTTCCTGGCGTCGGCGTCATGCGGCCGCACTCACCAGGCGGGTGGCCAGCGCGGGGGTGGCTGCCCAGTGGGTGTGCAGGTAGCTCGCGTGGACGCCAGCGGCGGTGAACCCCTCCGGCTGGCGCTCGTCGCCGAGCAGCCAGGCCGCCGGCGTCCCAGCGGGCGGGTCGAGGCGGGAGTAGTGGAATTCGTGACCGCGCAGCGCGTCGCCTGCGGCGGTCAGTACCGACGGCGCTGCCGCGACCGCTTGGCGGTAGCCGAGGGTGAGCCGGTCGGACATGCGGGCGTCGGCCGGCACCACCCCGGCCATCGGCTGCCCGTCGAGGGTGCGGGCAAGGTAGAGCAGGCCGCCGCATTCGGCCAGCAGCGGCCGGCCGGAGGCGGCGAACGCGCGGACGGCGGCACGCAGCGGCTGGTTGGCCGCGAGTGGCTCCGCGAACGTCTCCGGGAAGCCGCCGCCGAGGTACAGGCCAGTCGCGCCAGCCGGCAGGGCCTCGTCTGCGGTCGGGTCGAAGAAAGCCAGCTCGGCGCCGGCAGCCTGCAGCAGCTCCAGGTTCTCCTGGTAGACGAAGGTGAAGGCCGGGCCGGCGGCGACCGCGAAGCGGACCCGGCCCTCCCGCAGGGGCGCCAGGCCGGGCTCCGGCTCGGGACTCCAAGGCGAGGCGGCGAACGACTTGGCGCCCGCAGCGATGGCCGCGATGGCGCCGAGATCGCAGGCGGCGGCCAGCGCCTCGCCAAGCGCCGCGACGGTCCGGCGCGCGGCGGTCGCGCGTTCGGCCGCCGGGACCAGACCGAGGTGGCGTTCGGGGGCGGCGAGGTCCGCGTGGCGTCGCAGCACCCCGACGACGGGCACGCCCGACGGCGCCAGCGCCTCGCGGAGCATCGCTTCGTGCCGGTCGGAGGCGACCCGGTTCAGCACCACCCCGGTGATCTCGAGGTCCGGGTCGAAGGTGGCGTAGCCGTGCAGCAGCGCGGCGGCCGAGCGAGCCAGCGCCCGGCAGTCGAGCACCAGCAGCACCGGCGCGCCGAGCAGCTTCGCGACCTGTGCGGTGGAGGCGAGTTCGCCCGCGCCCGCCGCGCCGTCGAACAGCCCCATGACCCCTTCGACGATGGCCAGATCGGCCCCGGCGGCGCCGTGGGCGAAGAGCGGCCCGATCAGCTCCGGGCCAGACAGGAAGGCGTCGAGGTTGCGGCCGGGCCGTCCGGTGGCGAGGGCGTGGTAGGACGGGTCGATGAAGTCCGGCCCGACCTTGAAGCCCGCGACGGTGTGGCCGCGCGCGGCGAACGCCGCCATCAGCCCGGTCGCCACGGTGGTCTTGCCGACGCCGGAGTGGGTGCCGGCCACGACCAGCCGGGGGAGCCCCGACCCGCTCGGCCTCGCCCTCGTCGCCATCACGCCTTCACCACTCGATCCCCTGCTGGCCGCGGATGCCCTGCTCGTAGGGGTGCTTAAGCTTGCGCATCTCGGTGACCAGGTCGGCGGCGTCGACCAGCTCGGCGGGCGCGTCACGGCCGGTGACCACCACATGCTGGAAGCCGGGTCGGTCCCGCAGGGTGGCGACCACCTCAGCGGTGTCGATCCAGCCGAAGGTCATCGCGTACGTCAGCTCGTCGAGGATCAGCAGCTCATAGGTCTCGGCGGCAAGGCGGCGCTTCACTTCTTCCCAGCCCTCCCGGGCGAGGTCGGCGGACTGGTCGAGGTCGCGTGACACCCAGGTCCAGCCGTCGCCCATGCTCTCCCAGGTGATGCCGCCGAGCGCCTCGGCCGCTTTGCGCTCGCCGATGCGCCACTTGCCGGACTTGACGAACTGGAAGACCCCGACCCGGTAGCCGCGCGCCCAGCCTCGCAGCATGATCCCGAACGCCGCGGTGGACTTCCCCTTGCCGTGGCCGGTGTTGACGATCAGCAGCGGGTGGTCGCGCTTGGCCCGCCGGGCCCGGTCGAACGCCGCCTGCGCTGGTTCGGTCACGTTCAAGGAGTCCATAACTCATGCCACCTTTCTTGATCGAGCCGGCCGCCTGCCCGCGCCAGTGCCGCTGGTACCACCGGCAAGGACCCGGACGATGCCGGCGAGCGGCTGGGCCGCGAGCTGCTCCAGCCGTACGCACGGCGCGCCGAGTGCGGCGGCGACGCGGGCGGCGAGCCCGAGCCGGACGGCGGCGTCTTCGGTGTCGACGACGACGGCGCCGACGCCGAGGCTGGCAAGCGCCCGCGCCTCGGCGAGCGCCGCGCCGACACCACCGGCGGCGTTGGCGCGTCCGTCGGTGACGACCACCAGGAGCGGCCGCCGCTGCGGGTCGCGGACGGCTTCGGCGGCGAGCACTTGGCGGGCACGGGCGAGCCCAGCCGCGAGCGGGGTACGCCCTCCGGTCGGCAACGCCGCCAGCCGCTGGGCGGCGAGTTCCACCCCGGAGGTCGGCGGCAGCGCCACGGTGGCGCCAGCGCCGCCGAAGGTCACCAGCCCGATCCGGTCCCGGCGCTGGTAGGCGTCGAGCAGCAGCGACAGCACCGCGCCCTTGGTCGCGGTCATGCGCCTGCGGGCGGCCATCGAGCCGCTGCTGTCGAGCACGAACAGGATCAGGTTGCCCTCCCGGCCCGCCCGCACCCACCAGCGCAGGTCCTCGCGCCGGAAGGCCGGCCCTGGCGTTGCCTCGTCACAGTCATTCTGGTCCCGGTCCCGGTCGAGGCGCAGTGCCGCCGCGCGGAGGGTCGCGGCCAGCGCCAGGTCGGCAAGGCCGCTGCGCTCGTGGCCATGGCCCTGGCCCTGGCGGTCGGCAACCGGGTGGCCGCCGCTCGCCTCGGCGCGGCTGCGCCGCCCCCACGCGCCGGCGCCACGGCCCTCCAGGGCGATCCACACCGGCACGAAGACGTTCCCGGGTGCTGCCACCTGGAGCTGTCCGGCCCTTTTCTCTGCTCCAGAGGCTGTGGATAACCCCTGCGCACCCCCAGCGGTTTCCGATAGCGTTGAAACAGGGGGACCCCCCTCGGCTGGGGGGGTATTTGGCGTGCCCGGTGCGCCTGACCCGCCGGGTGTGCCTGGGCTGGACGTCGGGTCGAGCGCGGCGGGGTCCGCAGCGCCGTTGCCGTGGCGGCTGTCATGGGGGCCTACGGGGCTGCGGCGGCCAGCTCCATTTCCTGCGCCGTGCCCGGCGGAACTGTCGGAGCCGTCGGAGCAGCTGGAGCGGTCGGGCCCGGCGGGATCCGGGTCGTCGTCCGGGTCGGTGCCGAGGAGGCGGTCCAGCTCCCGCTCGTCCAGGCCGGGGCTGTCCATGGGGCCGCGGCGGCGGCGGTGCGGCAGGGCGAGCAGGGCGGCGCTGCGCACGTCGGCGACGTCGACCCGGTCGCGGCCTGCCCAGGCGGCCAGGGCCATGGCGGTCTTGGCGGTGACGATGTCGCCGCGCAAGCCGTCGACGCCGAACGCGGCGCACACCTCGGCGATGCGGGCGAGCAGCTCGTCGGGCAGGTGCACGGCGGGCAGGCGGTTCCTGGCGGCGGCGATCTGCCCGGTGAGGGCCGCGTCGGCGCCGGCGAACGCGGCGGCGAACGCGGCCGGGTCGGCCTCGTAGGCGAGACGGCGGCGGACCACCTCGACCCGTTCGGCGACGCTGGGGTTGCCGCGCACCTCGACGGTGATGGCGAAGCGGTCCAGCAGCTGCGGCCGCAGCTCGCCTTCCTCCGGGTTCATCGTCCCGACCAGCAGGAAGCGGGCGGCGTGGCGGACGCTGACGCCCTCACGTTCCACATAGTTGATGCCAAGCGCGGCGGCATCCAGGAGCAGGTCGACCAAGTGGTCGCCGAGCAGGTTCACCTCGTCGACGTAGAGGATGCCGCGGTGGGCGGCGGCGAGCAGGCCAGGCTCGAACACGCGCCGGCCGCCACCGAGCGCCTGTTCCAGGTCGAGGGAGCCGGCTACCCGGTCAGTGCTGGCGCCGACGGGCAGCTCGACCAGGGGCACGGGCCGCCGCTTGGCGGGCGCGTCGGCCGGGTGCGGCCCGGCGGGGCAGGCCGGGTCGGGGGCGGCCGGGTCGCAGTTGAAGGGGCAGCCGTCGACCACCTCGATCTCGGGCAGCAGCCGGGCAAGGCCGCGGACCGCGGTGGATTTCGCGGTGCCCTTCTCGCCACGGACCAGCACCCCGCCGACCGCCGGGGAGACGGCGTTGAGCAGCAGCGCCAGGGCCAGGTCGGGCTGCCCGACCAGGGCCGAGAACGGGTATGGCGCAGTGCCTGTGCCTGGCCCTCGCATCTCAGCCTGAGCCGCAACCTGAGCCTCAACCAATGCGGTCCTCCAGTTCGCCTTCAAGTTCCAGGTAGGTGGCCTGGAGCCGCTCGATGATCTCCGGGTCGGGGGTGTCCCACAGCTTGCGGTCGGCTGCCTCCAGCAGCCGCTCGGCGATGGCCCGCAGCGCCCACGGGTTCGACTTGCGCATAAACGCGGCGTTCTCCTGGTCGAGCACGTAGCGTTCGCTGACCGCCTGGTACATCCAGTCCTCGACCACGCCGGTGGTGGCGTCGTAGCCGAACAGGTAGTCGATGGTGGCGGCCAGCTCGAAGGCGCCCTTGTAGCCGTGGCGGCGCATCGAGCCGACCCAGCGGGGGTTCAGGACCCGGGCGCGCACCACCCGGCGGACCTCCTCGGCCAGCGTCCGGGTCCGCACCCGGGCAGGGTCGGCCGAATCGCCGATGTAGGCGCGGGGCGCGCCGCCGAGCGCGCGCACCGCGGCGACCATGCCGCCGTGGTACTGGAAGTAGTCGTCGGAGTCGAGCAGGTCGTGCTCGTAGGTGTCGACGTTCTTGGTGGCCACGCGGATGCGCGCGAAGTTGGCCCGCATGGCCTCCAGCGCCGGTGCGCCGTCCAGCCCGCGGCCGTAGGCGTAGCCGCCCCAGACCTCGTAGACCTCGACCAGGTCGGCCTGGCTGTGCCAGTTGCGCGCGTCGATCAGGGGCAGCAGGCCGGCACCGTAGGCACCAGGCTTGGAGCCGAACACGCGAGTGGTGGCATGACGTTCCCCGGCGCCGGCGGCGCGGTCGGCGCGGGCGTGCTTGGCCACGTAGTTGACCTCGTCGGGCTCGTCGAGGCCGGCGACCAGGGTGACCGCGTCGTCGAGCAGGGCGACCAGGTTCGGGAAGGCGTCGCGGAAGAAGCCGCTGATGCGCACGGTCACGTCGATGCGGGGGCGGCCAAGCCCCTCGGGGGGGACCGCCTCCAGGCCGGTGACCCGGCGCGACTCGGGGTTCCAGCGGGGCCGGACGCCGAGCAGCGCAAGGATCTCGCCGATGTCGTCGCCTTGGGTGCGCATCGCCGAGGTGCCCCACACCACGATCCCGACCGTCTCCGGCCACTCCCCCAGCCGCTCGGCCTCTGCCTCGATCTCCGCCTGGTCGCGGTCCGCGCGCCAGCGCCGCAGCAGGTCGTCGGCGAGGCGCCGGCCGGTGGCGAAGGCCAGTTCCGAGGGCAGGCCCTTGGGGTCGACCGAGTAGAAGTTGCGCCCGGTCGGCAGCACATCGACCCGACCGCGGGTCGGCGCCCCGGATGGCCCCGCCGGGACGAAACGCCCGTCGAGCGCGCGGACCAGGTTGACCAGTTCGTCGCTGGTGCGCTCCAGCCTGGGCACGACCTCGCGGGCGGCGAACGCGAGCACGCGGGCCACCTCCGCCACCGACTCGGCCACCACGTCGGCACCAGCGTCGGCACCAGCGTCGGCAGCGGCGTGGTCGTCGGTGTCAGGCTGATCAGGGTGGAGGATGCGCGTAGCGACTGTGGCGGCCTGCTCGGGATCCCAGCAGGCCTCCCCCATCGCGGCGAGCAGCGCCATGCTGGTGGCCTCCAGCCGGTCGAGCTGCTGGCGGTCGCCGGCCTCCAGCAGCTTGGCCTCGTCCAGCCCGGCGACCGCAGCGACCGCAGCGCGTAGACCTGGCAGGCCGGCGTTGCCGAGCCGCAGGATCGCGGCCAGCAGGCCGAGGCGCTGCTGGCCGACCGGCGCCTGGCCGAGGACGTGCAGGCCGTCGCGGATGCGGGCGTCCTTGATCTCGCAGAGGTAGCCGTCCAGGTGCAGGACGAACTGGTCGAAGGCGTCGGCGCCCGGGGCCGCCTCCATGCCAAGGTCGCGGTGCAGCTCGGCGCTGCGGACCAGCTCCCAGATGCGGGCGCGGACCTCCGCGAGCTTGGCGGGGTCGAGCGCCTGCACCTGCGCGTGCTCGTCGAGGAGCTGCTCCAGCCGGGCGAGGTCGTCGTAGGTCTCGGCCCGCTGCATCGGCGGGACCAGGTGGTCGATCACCACCGCGTGAGTGCGGCGCTTGGCCTGGGTGCCTTCGCCCGGGTCGTTGACGATGAACGGGTAGACCAGCGGCAGCGCCCCGAGCACCGCGTCCGGAGCGCACGCGGCCGACAGGCCGAGGCCCTTGCCGGGCAGCCACTCCAGGGTGCCGTGCTTGCCGAGATGCACGATCGCGTCGGCGCCGAAGACGTGCCCGAGCCACCAGTAGGCCGCCAGGTAGTGGTGCGAGGGGGGCAGCTCGGGGTCGTGGTAGATCGCGACCGGGTTCTCGCCGAAGCCGCGCGGCGGCTGGATCGCCAGGAACACGTGCTCACTGAGCCGCAGCCCGGCAAGCACGATCGCGCCGTCGCTGTCCACGTATAGCTCGCCGGGCGGCTCGCCCCAGTGGCGCACCACCGCCGCGCGCAGCGGTTCGGGCAGAGTCTGGAACCAGCGCGCGTAGGCCGCCGTGTCGATGCGGCCGGCGGCGCTGGCGAGCTGCTCCTCGGTGAGGAACTCGCTGTCGTGGCCGCCGGCGGCGATGAGCCGGTGGATCAGCGCGTCGCCGTCGTCGGGAACCTCGCCGGTGTCGTAGCCGGCGTCCCGGAGCGCCGCGAGCAGGCGCAGTGCGCTGGCGGGGGTGTCCAGGCCGACCGCGTTGCCGACCCGGGCGTGCTTGGTCGGGTAGTTGGAGAGCACCAACGCCACGCGCTTGGCGGCGTTGGGGGTGTGCCGCAGCCGCGCCAGGCGGGTGGCGATGGCGGCCAGCCGCGCGGCCCGCTCCGGGTCGGCACGGTAGACCAGCGCCCCGCCGGCAGCGGCACTGGGTTCCTTGAAGGAGAACGGCACGCCGATGATGCGGCCGTCGAACTCCGGGATCGCCACCTGCATGGCGGCGTCGAGCGGCGACAGCCCGCCGCTGGACGCGAGCCACGCGGCGCGCGTGGAGGTGGCGCAGATCCCCTGCACGATCGGCACGTCGAGAGCGTCGAGCGCGGGGACCTGCCAGCCCTCGGGGTCGGCGGCATCGGCGGCGTTGGAGCCCCCGGCCGCCAGCACCGTGACGATCAGCGCGTCGGCGCCGTGGGCGGCGAGCAGCTCGCAGGCGGCCACGCGGCCGCTGGGGTCGGGCCGCAGCGAGTAGCAGAACAGCGGCAGCGGGTTCGCCCCGGCAGCCTCCAGCGCCTCGACCAGGGTGTCGACGAAGGCGGTGTTCCCGCTCATCCAGTGGGTGCGGTAGAAGACCACCCCGACCATCGGCCGCTCTGGCTGGTGGCGGTCGAGCAGCTCGGGCCGGTACAGCCCGGTCTCGGGCAGCGCAGCGGGCGGCTCGAAGCCGAACCCGGCATACAGCAGCGTGTCCGCCACGAAGCGGAACAGGTTCGCGATGTTGGCGACGCCGCCGTGGCGGAGGTACTCGAAGGCGTCGGCGACCACCCCGGCGGGTGCGGTGGAGGCGGCGGCCAGCTCGGCGTCCGGCTCGGCCTCGCCCCCGAAGGCAAGCAACGGCACCCCGGCGGCGTCGCAGTCGGCCGCGAGCTGATCGAACCCAGCCGGCCAGGCACGCCTGCCGCCGAGCAGCCGCACCAGCACCACCCGAGTTTCCCCCAGTTCCGGCACGATCGTGTCGCCGGAGTTGGCGGTCGGGTTGGCGGCGCGCACCGTCGGAAACCCGCCAGGCAATGTGGAAAGGGCGCGGTGTGTCGCCAGGATCTCGGTATCGGCGGTGGTGAGGAACAGGATCACCGGACCGCTCCGATGAACGGGAGGCCGTCTGGGGCGCCGTGGTGGATGAGATGGTCGAGGGCGGCGGTGTCGGTGTGGTGGGCGATCAGGTCGCCGAGGGCGTCGAGGCGTTCAGCGCGGACGGCGGCGAAGGGGCGCTCGCCGGGCATCCAGTCGAGGCCGCGCTCGGCCGCGACCCAGGTGAGGAAGCTGCGGCGGAAGGCGTCGCCCTCGAAGATGCCGTGCCAGGCAAGTCCGACCACCGCGCCTTGGCGGCAGCCCTCGTCGCCGCTGCTGCTGGCGAGGACCGGCTCGCCGCCGAGGCGGCGGCTGCGGCCGTGGTGGATCTCGTACCCGGCTGCCGGGACGCCGCCGAACGCGGGGGCGGTGCCGGTCGGGTTGGTGAGCGTCTTGCTGGCGGCAAACTCGGTCTCGACTGGGAGCATGCCGAGGCCGGCAAGGTCGCTGGCGCTGCTCTCGACGCCGTCCCGGTCGGTGATGCGCCCGCCGAGCATCTGGTAGCCGCCGCAGATCCCGAGGGTCGGCAGGCCGCGCCGCGCCCGGGTGGTGATGGCCTTGTCGAGGCCGCGGGCGCGCAGCCAGGCGAGGTCCTCGGCGGTCGCCTTGCTGCCGGGAAGCACGGCCAGATCGGCGCTGAGCAGCTCGGCCGGCGACTGGGTGAAGCGCACCACCACCCCCGGCTCGGCGGCGAGGGCGTCGAAGTCGGTGAAGTTCGACAGCCAGCGCAGCCTTGCCACCGCCACCACCAGCGAGTCCGCGCCGAGTGGCGGCAGCATGCCGTCGCGGGGCGCCTCCAGCGCGAGGGAGTCCTCCACGTCCAGCCACAGCCCGCGCCGCCACGGCAGCACGCCCAGCACCGGCCGGCCGGTGAGGCTGCGGAGCTGCTCCAGGCCGGGTGCGAGCACCGTGTGGTCGCCGCGGAACTTGTTGATCAGGAACCCGGCGACCAGCGCCTGGTCGTCCGCGTCGAGCAGGGCGAGGGTGCCGAACAGGCTGGCGAACACCCCGCCGCGGTCGATGTCGCCGACCACCACCACCGGCAGGCCGGCCGCCCGCGCCAGGCCCAGGTTGACCAGGTCATTCGCTCGGAGGTTGATCTCAGCGGGGCTGCCGGCGCCCTCGCAGATCACCACGTCGTAGCGTCGCCGCAGGTCCGCCAGCGCCTCCAGCACCACGCCCCGGAGTTGCGGTTTGAGGTCCTGGTAGGAGCGGGCGTCCACGGTGGCGAACGGCTGCCCCATCACCACCACCTGGCTGACGCGCTCGCCGGCGGGCTTGAGCAGGATCGGGTTCATCGCCGCCTCGGGCGCGGCACCGGCGGCGGCGGCCTGCGCTACCTGCGCGCGGCCGATCTCGGCGCCGTCAGCGGTGACGGCGGAGTTCAGCGCCATGTTCTGCGCCTTGAACGGCGCCACCTTGAGGCCCTGCCGTGCCAGATGGCGGCAGATCCCGGCGACCACGACGCTCTTGCCCGCGTCCGAGGCGGTCCCAGCGACCAGCAGCGCGCCGCTTCGCCCACGCACCGCCGTCATCGTGCACCTGCCCGGTGCGCTCCCCGTGTTGCCGACCGGGGCCTCCGCTGCCAGAACATCGTCGTGAGGGCGGACAGCGCCACGGAGACCGCGACCGTCGCCGCGCCCACCCGGAGGGACAGGCGCACCGCGCGATCCACGTCGTCGGGGCCGGGCGCTGGGCCGTCGCCGAGGGTGGGCCGCTCCTCGACTTGGTCGCCGTAGCGGTTGCGGCCACCGAGGCGGACACCGAGCGCGCCCGCGAAGGCGGCCTCCATGCGGCCGGCGTTGGGGCTCGGATGCGCCGCGCCGTCGCGTCGCAGCACCCGCCAGGCCCGCCAGCGCTCGGCGCGGGTGGTAGCGCCGGTAGCGGCGAGGAGGCAGGTGAGCGCCGCGCCGAGCCGCGCGACCGGCCAGTTGAACAGGTCGTCCAGGCGCGCGGCCGCCCAGCCGAAGCGGAGGTACCGGGGATTCCGGTGGCCAACCATAGCGTCCAGGGTGTTGGCGGCCCGGTAGGCGGCGACGCCGGCCGGACCGGCGAGGGCGCCCCACAGCAGCGGCCCGACCACCGCATCGGCGGTGTTCTCGGCCAGCGACTCGACGGCGGCGCGGCACAACTCGGCGCCGTCGAGCCCGCGCGGGTCGCGCCCCACCAGCGCGGGGGCGAGCTGGCGGGCGCGCTCCAGATCGCCGGCACGCACCGCCTCGCCGAGCTGGCGGCCCGTCCGCGCCAGGGAACGGCCGCCGAGTGCCGTCCAGGTGAGCCCGGCAAGCAGCAGCGCCCGCGCCACCGGCCGCTGCCGCAGGCGCCTGTTGGCCAGCGCCGCGGCGCCGGCGGCACCGCCGACCAGCGCGAGGGTGTAGGCGGCCCCGGCAACCCGCGATGGGCGCCAGACGCGCCGCTCCAGCGCAGCAGCGGCCTGTCCGAACCCGGCCACCGGATGCCCGTGGGGGGGATCACCAAGGACCTGGTCTGCGAGCGCGCCGGCCAGCAGTGCCGCTGGGACGATCCCCTTGCTCCGCCCCATCAGGCGGCCGTCCAGTTCACTCGGGCGAGCGCCCAGCCGTGCTCGCGGCGGTGCAGCACGGTCACGGACGCCGGCGCCACATCGATCCGCCAAAAGGCGGCCAGCGGGGCGCTGAGGACCAGCAGCACGGCAGCGCGGACCCAGCCGCTGTGGGTGACCGCGATGGTGACGGTGGTGTCGGTGTCCCGGTCCACGTCCCCGTTAGGGTCAGGGTCGCCGGCGTGGAGCCGGCCGAGGCAGGCGCCGACCCGGCCGAGCAGCTCACGGCGAGACTCGCCACCGGGTGGGCGCACATCCGGATCCTCCAGCCAGGCGGCGAGGCGCTCTGGCTCGCGAGTGGCGACCTCGTCGAGGGTGAGGCCACGCCACTCGCCTGGATTGGCGGCGGCGAGGGCCTCGTCGACGGCGATGGTGACGGCGATGCTTGCCGTCACTGCCGGGCCCAGCGCGGCGGTCTGGCGGGCACGCAGCGCGGGGCTGGTAAGCACCCGCTCCGCCCGCTGCAGGCTGGGAACCAGGGCGAGCGCGCTGGCAGCGCGGGTCCCGCCCACATCAAGCGGCTCGTCATCGGGGAAGGCTGCCCGCCGGGTCGCCGCGGTCGGGGCGCTCCGCAGCAGGATCAGCCTGGACGGGGGCGGAGGCACCGGTCAGTTCCCCGCAAGGCGAGGCCGCTCGACCGCCGCCGGGGCCTCGGCGCGCTCGGCCTCAACCCTGCCCTCGCCCTGGCGCTGCTCGGCGCGGGCGGCTAGCCAGCCGAAACTCACCCCGAGGACCAGCCACAGGAGCGCGGCGCCCGCAGCCGAGACCTCCCGCGCCTGCCACAGCAGCGCGGCGGGCAGCGCCGTCGGCTCGGCGGTGTCCGGCAGCAGCGCCCAGGCGCCGCCGACCACCGCGAGGTAGGCCACGCCCACCAGGACCTGCCGCGCCTCGCGGCGCATGCCGTCCCGAGCGAGGTAGCGGGCCAGCAGCCAGGCACCGGCAGCGGTGCCGACGGAGACCGCGAGCATGGTGAGGTACAGCCGCAGCCGCTCCGGGCCGGTCGCGGCGCTATTGACCCCCGGCGGGTCGGCCGGGTATTTGAGGAACGGGACCAGCCACAGCGCGGCAAAGCACGCCCCGGCGAGCCGCAGCGAGCGGTCCCACCCTCCGGTCGCGGCCAGGTGCGGGCCGAGCAGCGCGTACAGCACGGTGAACAGCCCGCCGAGGGCGATCCCGAACAGGCTCACCCCGACGACCAGGCCGACCCGCTGGGTGCTCCGCGAGAAGAGCTCGACGGAATGCCCGCCTGCGGGGACGGCCTCGTACCGCAACGCCTGCTGGATGACCGGTTCACCGGCCAAGAAATAGAAGATGCCAGCGACCAGGCCGGCCAGCAGACCGGCGATCAGGCCACGGCGCAACAGCGAAGCCACGACGGCGCTCCTTCAGCTTGGCGCTCCTGCTCTGGTTCGGCGTCGGCCGGCGGTTAGTGGCAGGGGAAGCCGAGCAGGTGGCGCGCGTCGTGGAAGAACTCGTGCAGGTAGTTGCCGCCAGTGGCGGCCTTTCCGAGAACCGGTTGCAGCAGTTCGGCCTGGGCGAAGGCGATCGCGAAGACCAGCATCGCGAGCAGGCCGACGGCGAGCCAGGCCCACCAGGGAACGGGGATGCCAAGCGGGCGTGCCGGATTCGCGGTGGCTGCCGTGGTGGATGGCGACGAAGCCATGAGGTGCCCTACCTCCTCGGGGTCCTGCGCCCCGGTCGGACGGACGGCGACGGCCAGTATCCTGGCTCCCGGATCAGCGCTCGCCTCGGCCTTCCCACCCTGAAGGGGCAGTGGCGCGGATGAGGCTCGCTCCCCGGTCACAGTGGCGCGACCGCGCCGGACTTCCACCGGCTTCCTGGTTCGCGTCGCCGTCGGTGCCAGCGGCACCGTGGCCGGAAGCTACGTGCCCGCACCTGCGCCTGTCAAGCACGCAACTCCGCACCTCCACGCAGTTCCACCTAGCTCCGCACCCCCTGGGGTCGCGAGCTGTTAGCGGTCGCGTTTGGCCGCTTGCCACCTGGCCAGCATGCCGTCGACGTCGTCGGCGACGAAGCGATAGAAGTCACGCATCTCCGCGATCCGCGCGCCAGCGGGCGTGACCGGACCGCCAGCCGCCGCGACGCCCTCCTCGGTGAGATCGGCGAGGGACCTCATGATGTTGCGCCTGACGATGCTCGCCTCGTAGAAGGGGTCGTCAGGCAGGCGGTAGCGGTCACGGCGGGTTCCTGGGACCGGTTCGCGGACGAGCAGCCCCATCTGCACCAGGTACCGCACCGCTCCGGAGATCGCAGCCGGGCTAACCTCCAACCGTTCGGCCAGGTCGGCGGCGCTGAGCGAAGCCTTGTCGTCGCACGTCATGGTCATCAGCACCCGTGCCGCCATCCGGGGGAAACCCCAGTCGGCGAGCGTCATCGCCATGTGCTCGACGAAGCGGCGAACCGCCTCTTCGTCGCGGGTCCCCGGGCTTTGGCCAGACATCACGGCTCCCTACCTTAGTGCTGCTTGTCTCGCTGTCGGCATGCCTGTCAACGCTTCACAATCTATACAAACTTTTGATCGTTTACAAGATTGTGAAAGGAGTGTAGCGTTTATCGCATCAAAACAGACAGGCTCGCTCACGGAGACGAGACGACATGGCGGAAAACGCGATCAGCGTATCCGGGCTGCGCAAGCGCTTCGGCCCGACCCAGGCGCTCGACGGTCTCGACCTCACCGTCCGCACCGGTGAGGTGCACGGGTTCCTCGGCCCCAACGGCGCCGGGAAGACCACCACCATCCGCATCCTGCTCGGCCTGCTGCGCGCCAATGGGGGCAACGCCGAGCTGCTCGGCGGCGATCCCTGGCGCGACGCCGTCGCCCTGCACCGGCGCCTGGCCTACGTGCCCGGTGACGTGACCCTGTGGCCCAACCTCACCGGCGGGGAGATCATCGACCTGCTCGGCCGGCTTCGCGGCGGCCTCGACCAGCAGCGCCGCGCTGCGCTGCTGGAGCGCTTCGACCTGGACCCGGCCAAGAAGGCCCGCGCCTACTCCAAAGGCAACCGGCAGAAGGTCGCGCTGGTCGCGGCGCTGGCCGCCGACGTCGAGCTGCTGCTGCTCGACGAGCCGACCGCAGGGCTCGACCCGCTCATGGAGGCGGTGTTCCGCGAGACCGTCGAGGAGGCTAAGCAGGTTGGCCGGACCATCCTGCTGTCCAGCCACATCTTGGCCGAGGTTGAGGCCATCTGCGACCGGGTGAGCATCATCCGCAACGGCCGCAACGTCGAGACCGGCACCCTCGCCGAGCTGCAGCACCTCACCCGCACCGCGGTGAGCGCTGAGACCGCCCGCCCGATCCCGGACCTCTCCGACCTCCCAGGCGTCCACGACCTGGAGCGCAACGGCACCCGGATCCGCTGCCAGGTGGACACCGCCGAGTTGAACGGGGTCCTGCGGCGCCTTACCGAGGCCGGCGTCCTCACCCTGACCAGCCGCCCGCCGACCCTGGAGGAGCTGTTCCTGCGCCACTACGGCGACCAGCCGGAACCAGCACCGGAACAAGCATCCGACCAAGTGGCGGAGGCGGCCCGATGAGGATGAGAACCAGCAGCCTGACCGGCACTAGCGCGTTGCTGAAGCTGGCGCTGCGCCGCGACCGCATCATGATCCCCGCGTGGATGTATGGGATCTCAGCACTGGTGCTGTCGACCGCCTACGGCTTCAAAAAGCTCTTCCCGACCACAGCGGAGCGCCTGCAGTTCGCCTCCGGCATCGCCGGCAAGGCGACCTTCAAGGCGCTGTACGGCCCAGCGTTTGACCTCTCCACCACGGGTGGGCTGACGGCGTGGCGGATCACCAGCGCCGCTGCCACCTTCGCGGGGCTGATGGGCCTGCTGCTCGCCGTCCGCCACACCCGCGCCGAGGAGGAGGCCGGCCGGGCCGAGCTGCTCGGCGCGACGGTCGTCGGCCGCCACGCCGGGCTCGCCGCCGCGCTGCTGGTGGTCGTGATCGCCAACCTCGCACTGGCCGCGCTGGTGACGCTCGGGCTGGCCGCGCTCGGCCTGCCGCTGCAGGGCTCGGTCGCGATGGCGCTCGGCCTGGCCTCGGCCGGCTGCGTCTTCGGCGCGGTCGCGGCCGTCTGCGCCCAGGTTGCCACCACCGCCAGGGGCGCGGGCGGCGCGGCCGGGGCGCTGCTCGGGCTGGCCTTCATCCTGCGGGCGGCGGGCGACAACGGCGACGGCACGCTCTCGTGGCTCTCCCCCATCGGCTGGGCGCAGCGGGTCCGGCCGTTCGCCGCTGAGCGGTGGGAGGTCTTCGCCCTGCCGTTGCTGCTGACCGCCGTGCTGGTGCCGGTCGCGGTGGCGCTGGCCAACCGGCGCGACCTCGGCGCGGGCATGCTAGCGCAGCGGGCCGGGCGCCCTGCTGCATCGCGCTGGTTGCGCAGCCCCTGGGGGCTGGCATGGCGGCTACAGCGCGGCTCGCTGCTCGGCTGGACGGTCGGGTTCGCCGTTGCTGGCGTGATCTTCGGCTCGGTGGCCAAGGACGTCGCCAACCTGGGCGACCAGATCGCTAAGGTCCTCCAGCGGCTCGGCGGCGGCATCTCCACCGCCACGCTGGTCGACTCCTACCTCGCCGCCGTCATGGCCTTCCTGGCGATAACCGCCACCGGGTACGTGATCCAGGCCGTGCTGCGCATCCGGGCCGAGGAGACCGCGCTGCGGGGCGAGGAGGTCCTCGCCACCGCGGTCAGCCGCTGGCGCTGGGCCGGCGCCCACCTGGTCTGCGCCGCGCTGGGAACCGTGGTCATCATGGCCGCCTTCGGCGCCACCGCCGGGCTGACCTATGGCCTGCGGATCGGCGACGTGAGCGGCCAGGTCCCGCGCGTGACGGAGGCTGCCCTGGTGCAGGTGCCCGCCGCCTGGGTGCTCGGCGGCATGGCGATCGCGGCGGTCGGCCTGCTGCCGCGCCTGGTGGCGCTGGCCTGGGCGGCGTTCGGGGTGTGCTTCGGGCTGGAGTGGATCGGCGGCGTGCTCGACCTGCCCCACACAGTGCTGGACCTGTCGCCGTTCCACCACGCCCCGCAATATCCGCTGGCCAGCGTGACCGCCACCCCGCTGCTCCTGCTCCTCGCCGCCGCAGCCGCGCTCACCCTGCTCGGCCTGGCCGGGCTGCGCCGCCGCGACATCCTGTAGCCGGAGCAGAGGCCCTCGTGGCGACAGCGTCGCTATAGTGCGCCCATGCGGTCGTCCACACCCGGGTCGCGGGTCCGGGAGTCGTTGCGGCTGGCGCTGGTGGCACTGCAGTTCCTGACCAGGATCCCGCTCCCCAACGTCAAGGTCGGTGCTGCCGACCTGCGCCGTGCCTCGGCCTTGTTCCCGCTGGTCGGGCTGGTCGTCGCCGGCGCCGGGATCGGGGTCCGGGCGGCGCTGGGGCCGCTGTTCGGCGCTGCCACCGCCACCGTGGCCGCGCTGGCGGCGATGGTGGCGGTGACCGGGGCGCTGCACGAGGACGGCCTGGCCGACACCGCCGACGGCCTCTGGGGCGGCGATGATCCCGCCCAGCGGGTGGCGATCATGCGCGACAGCCGCATCGGCACCTACGGGGTCGTCGCCCTGCTCGCCGTGCTCGGCCTGCGGGCGAGCCTACTGCTGCCACTGGACCTGGTGCCGTTCGCCCGGGCGGTCGCCTGCGGGCAGGTGCTCGGCCGGGCCTCGACCCTGCTGCTGGTGCGGCTGCTCCCCGTCGCCGCCCCGGCCACAGGGAAACGGCTTGGCGCGGCGGTGATCGGGCCGTTGAGCGGCCGCGGCCTGGTGGCTGCGGTGGTAGTGGTTGCCGGCACGCTGCTGGTCGCGACGGGTCCTTGGGCGCCGGTGCCACTGGCCGGGGCGCTGTTGGCCAGCCTGCTCTGCGTCCGGTTGTTCCGCCGCCGCCTCGGTGGGCTCACCGGTGACACCCTGGGCGCGGCCAATCAACTCGCCGACCTCGCCGCGGTCGCGGCCATCGTCGCGCTGCACCGGGCCACCCTGCTGTGACTGGAGCTCGAGACGGTTAGCGCTCCCCTGCCCTAAGGGCCGCTCGGGGGCGCAGAGGGCTGGCTCAGGGCAGGGGAGACGATCGGCCGACTGGTGGGGGTCAGGCCGACTTGGTGAAGACGAGGTCCAGCTCCATCATGCCGTTGTTGTCGACGGTGACGAAGCCGGCGAAGGTGGGCGCCTGGATCTGGTAGTCGGCGAACTGGATCGGAACGAGGCCGGCCACCTCGATGTTCGAGCCGGTGTACTTGCCCTGCAGCGGGAACTGGACGCGCTTGGTGACGCCGTGCAGGGTCAGGTTGCCGGTGGCAGTGGTGTTCACGACCTTGCCGGTGGCGACGGTGCCGAACCTGATCGGCGAGGTGAGCTTGAAGGTAGCGGTCGGGAAGTTCGTGGTCTCCAGTCCGCGCATCTTGATGGCGTTGTCGCGGCGGGCCTGATCGCTCTTGAGCTGGCTCAGATTGGCCGTGATGTTCGCCGCGGTGACGCTGGTGCCGGTGGCGGTCAACGTGCCGGTGACTGCCGAGGTGCGGCCGATCGCGGTGGTGTGCGTGGACAAACTGGCGAGCTTCTCCCCCACCCGGTAGCCGACGAACGTGTTGCCGGATGCCTGGACCTTCCAGGTGCCCGCCAAGCCGCCTGAAGCGCTGGCAGTGCCGGAGCCGGAGGTACCGGCGCCGCTTGACCCGGTCGTGGATGGGGTCCCGGATCCGCTTCCGCTGCTGTCGCTCAGGGTGACCGGCGCGGGAGCATTGGAGCCATGGAAGAAGAACGCGGCGGCGACGCCGACAACGGCGACCACCGCGATCGCGCCGACGATGCCCAGTGCTCTGCGTGACATACGACCTCCAGAGTGTCTGTCGCCGGGTCCTGCTGCTGCACGGGGGAACGATTCGTCCGTTCGGAGTTCCTCGCGATACTGAGGCGGCCAGCTTGGTGTTTGCTGGGGGCAAGCTGTGCGCCCGCTGAGGATCCCCGGGGAACCTTCTGAAGCCCGGCGAAGCCTAACGATACGGCACAACGGTGCCAAGCTTGAGGCAAGCTGTGAACAAGCTGTGACCCTGTTGGGGATTCCCGGTCAGGCGCGGCGGCCGGCCTCAGGCCGCAGGCGCAGGACGGCTATGGCGCGCCCAGCACACCGGCGGAGGTGACCGCGCCGTCGGTCACGTTCCACCTGGCCAGGACCTGGCGGTAGCTGCCGTCGGCGAGGGTCTGCTCCAGCGCGGTGCGCAGCACCTCGCGGAGCTGGCCGTCGTTCTTGCGGACGCCGACGCCGAAGGGGCCGGGGTCGATCTGGTTGCCGACCACGGCGAAATCGCTGCCGCTACTGGAGACCTTGGCGTTGTAGGCGGCGACCGGGAAGTCGACCAGAGCGGCGTCGGCCTGCCGGTGCTTGACATGGAGGAGGACCTGGCTGCCGCTGGGGAGGGGGCGGACGGTGAGCCCTTTGGTGCCGCAGAGGCCGTGCTGGGTGTTGGCCAGCTCCTCCTGGGTGGTGCCCGCCTGCACGGCGACGGTCTTGCCGCAGAGGTCCTGCAGCGAGCGGACGCCGCTGGCGGACGCCTTGCGGACCACGATCGAGGTGCCGGCTTTGAAATACTCCACGAAGGAAACGAGTTTCGCCCGGTCGGCAGTGGCGGACATCCCGGAGATGATGACGTCGATTTGACCACCTCTGAGCGAATTCAGGAGGTCGTCGAATCCCACGCTGACGAATGTGAAGCGCACACCGAGCTTTCGGCCGAGGGCTGCGGCCAGATCCGGGTCAATTCCCTGTACTTCAGGCGCTGGACCCCCAGCAGGCCGCGCTAGGACGTCGGGAGCGAGCGCGTTGTAGAACTCCAGTGGGGCGTAGGAGATATCGGCGCCGACGCGGATCTCGCGCGTGGCCCGGATGCGGGCGGGAAGCTCCCGTCCCAGCGTGGTGAGGCCGCTGCCGGCAACTGCCTCAGGCTGCTGCTGCGCGGTGGCCGACCGTTTGTGGTCGCCAACGACGCCGCAGCCGGAGACGGCCAGCACGGCGGCGAGCGCGAGCAGCAGCGATTGCGTAAGCGTGAGGGGGCGCGGCTTCATGGTGGGTTGCACCCTACCGCGCGCACGCCTCTTTAGCCAATTTCAAGAATTATATTCTACACATACGCCCGCTTTGCCCGGGGGTTTATTCAACTTTAGGGTGTTTCGGAATACCTTGCGGGATCCCTGCGTCTAGCCGCAGAATACGTGCTCGCAAGCTCGGTTTGATACCCGCTCCCCCATTGGCCCCAATAACCATATGACACCGGGTCCCCCAGGAGATGTGACGTGCTGGACAGGCTCTCGATCCGATCGAAAATCGCGGTGATCCTCCTCCTGCCGGTGCTGGGCTTGGGAGTGCTCGCCTGGCTCCGGGTCGACTCAAGCGTGACGACCAGCCGCCAGGCCGGCCAGGTGACCCGCCTGACCGAGTTCGCGCTGCGCGGCACCGCCCTGGTGGATGCGCTGCAGACTGAGCGTGGGCTGTCCAACCGCTTCCTGCTCGGCGCTGGCGCTGGGGCGGTCGACGCCCGCACCCTGGCGACCCAGCGCTCGGCGACCGACCGCGCCCTGGCGACCTACCGCGCCAGCGCCGACAGCCTCGATACGGCGGTGCTCGCGCCGGCGACCGTCAGCAAGCTGGCCGCCGCGCGCAACCAGCTGAACGGGCTGGCGGGGCTGCGGGGCGACATCGACAACCACTCCCTGTCGCCGTCCGGGGCGCTCGACTTCTACGGCACCACCATCGCGGACCTGGTCAACACCAACAGCGAGATCGCCACCGGGATCGGCGACCGCGAGCTGGCACAGCGCGTCGGCGCGTTCGTCAGCATCTCGCGTGTCAAGGAGCTGATCGCGCCCGAGCGGGACCTGGTCCTCGGCGTGCTGGCGCGGGGCAGGTTCATCCCTGGGGACTACCAGGCCTTCACCTCCAGGCTGTCCACCCGCGACGTGGTGCTGGCGGAGTTCCAGGCGACCGCCACCGACGCGCAGCGCAACACCTTCGTCAACACCCTCGTCGGGCCGGAGGTGCAGCGCGCCCAGGAGCTGCAGACCACGGTGCTGGACGGCAACGGCAGCGCCAAACCGGACGTCGACCCGGCCGAGTGGTGGTCGGTGACCAGCACCGAGCTGAACCTGCTGCATCAGGTCGAGCAGCACTTCGGCAACGACGCGGTGGCCCGCAGCCAGGCGATCGAGGCCTCCGCCCGCTCCGGGGCGCTGCGTGACAGTGGCGCGGTCGCGGTGGTGCTGGCGCTGGCGATCGGCCTGTCGCTGCTGGTGGCCCGCTCCATGCTCGGCCCGCTGCGGCTGCTCAAGGCGAGCGCGGTCGAGGTGGCGCGCGTGCGCCTTCCCGGCGTGGTCGACAAGCTGGCGCACACCACCAGCCAGGACGGCGTCGACCTGTCCAGCGAGCTGAAACCCCTGCGGGTCCGCTCTCGCGACGAGATCGGCGAGGTCGCGGAGGCGTTCAACGCGGTGCACCAGGTCGCCGTCGAGGTCGCCGGCGAGCAGGCCGCGCTGCGCCTGTCGATCGGCGACATGTTCCTCAACATGGCGCGCCGCTCAGAGAGCCTGATCGACCGCCAGCTGGAGCTGATGGACGAGCTGGAGCAGGACGCCGACGTGGAGACGCTCGAGAACCTCTTCAGGCTCGACCACCTGGCGACCCGCATGCGCCGCAACGCCGAGAACCTGATCGTGCTCTCCGGCGCCGAGCCGCCGCGCCGCTGGGCCGACCCGATCGCGCTGACCGAGGTGCTGCGCGGCGCGATCGCCGAGGTCGAGGACTACCAGCGGGTCGACATGCTGCCCGTCGAGGAGGTCGGCGTGCCCGGCCATGCCGTGGCCGACGTCATCCACCTGCTCGCCGAGCTGGTCGAGAACGCCACCTCGTTCTCGCCGCCGGGCACCACTGTGCAGGTTGCCGCCCAGCCGGTGGCCAACGGCCACGTCATCGAGATCGAGGACCGCGGCCTCGGCATGGCCGACAAGGAGCTCATCGAGGCCAACCAACGCCTCGCCGACCCGCCAGCGATCGACTCGGCGGTGTCGCGCCGCCTCGGCCTGTTCGTGGTGGGGCGCCTGGCGCAGCGCTACGGCATCAAGGTGCAGCTGCGCCACTCCTACTTCGGGGGCATCACCGCGCTGGTGCTGCTGCCAAGGGGCCTGACCATCGCGATGGAGCCGCAGCCCGCCATGTCGGTGTCCATCTCCGGCTCTGGGCTCCCCCCGGGCCGGGGACCCGGCCAGCCGGAGCTGACCGCCCCGGCGATCACCCACGCACCCAGGCCTCAACCGCAGCCCCAGCCGCAGGCGCAACCCGCGCACGGTCGCGGGCATGGGCAGGTTCAAGGTCAGGGTCAAGGGCGTGGCGCTGCTCCCACCGCCCCCGCCACCATGCCGGCCATGCCCCCGGGTGGACCCAGGGGTGAACCCGTGACCGGAGCCGGGCCCGGGGGCGAGGATCGGCTGCCCATCTTCGAGCAGGCCCGGTCCGACTGGTTCGACGGGGGCAGCGACCTGGCCCAGACCTACCTGCCGCTGCGCCGCCACGGCCACACCACCCAGCCACCCCCCCGGACCGCACCCCCGTCCCAGCCCCAACCCCAGCCGGTCCCGCCAGCCCAGACCCAGAGCCCACCACCACCAAGCCCAGCGCCGCAGGGACAGGGACCGCTGCCACGGCGCAACCAGACCCACTCCCCAACCGCGACCCCAACCCCACCGCCGCCCGCTCCCGCACCGGTCACCGCGACCACCGCTGGCGGGCTGCCCCGGCGGGTGCCGCGCACGAACCTCGCCCCAGGATTCACCACCCAGTGGGCCGCTGACGGGCCACCTCCGCCCGCGGTCCCCAAGTCACGCTCCGCTGAGGAGACCCGCAGGCTGCTGACCAGCTACCGCGCTGGCCTGGAGCAAGGCAGACTCGAAGGCAGGCGCGTGGGGGGCAACGCCAACGGCGATACCAACGGCGACACCTACAGCGACGCATTTGGCGACGCCAACGGCACCGACGCGAGCGCGAGGAACGGTGGTGACGACACCCTGCAAGGGTGAAGATGGAGCAACAACCTGGGCAACGGCAACAAAGCGGACGCGGGCGCGACCCGGGCCGGGTGGTACGCCCCTACGCGATCACCCGCGGCCGCATCCGCCGGGTCCACGGTCAGCTGGAGCTTGAAGCATTGGTCACCACCACCTCCCAGGGCATCTCCACCACCCGCCTTCCCGCCGAGCAGCGCTCCATCGTGCTGCTGTGCCGCGACCTGCTGTCGATCGCGGAGGTGGCGGCGCGCCTGCGGCTCCCCGTCGAGGTGATCCGCACCCTCGTCGAGGACATGGCCGACGACGGCCTGGTCGAACTGCACCGCCCCTCCCACGGCGACGACCGGCCGGACATGGCCCTGCTCGAACGAGTCCTCTACGGCCTCCGCCACCTGCCCACCACGGCTGGGTGAGCGGGTAAGCAGCCACCCCGCTTGAGGCTGGAGCGCTGACCGCATACGGTTGCGGTGCCCGGGCGCGCGATGCCGGGGCGAGCTGTGGAGGGGTGATGGTGAAAGCGGCTCCGCCTCCAGACGAACCCGCCAGTGCGGCGGCCAGACACGATGCCGAGCGGGGCCCGGTGGTCTTGTCGCTTGGCGTGGTCGCCGTTCGTTGGGTGGCGCTGGTGTGGATGGTGGCGCTCGCGCTGACGGTCGGCCATTTTCGCCATCCGCGCCTGGCCTGGGCCGCGATTGCGGTCACCGCGCTGTGGACGCTGTGGCGCAGCCTCAGTCGCGCAGGCTCCCAGGCCTCGCCCTGGAATCTCGCTGGTGATCTGCTGATCGGCGCCGGGCTGGCGGTGCTGTCGGGGACGGTGGCGCCGATTGGCCAGATGGCCGGGGAGCGGGCGTTCTTCGCCACGGTCTACCCGGTGACTGCGGCGCTGTCATGGGGGCTCGCCTGGGGAGTCGGCGGTGGGCTCTGCGCCGGGGCGGTGCTGGCGCTGGCGCTGGTGGGCAGCCGCACCGCCAACAGCATCGCGCTTGACACCCTGACCGGCGGACAGCTCGCGAACCTCTCCAGCGGCGTCATCAACTACCTGCTCGCTGGCGGTGTGGTCGGCTTTGTGGCACGCCTGCTGCAGCGCTCGGCGGTACAGGTCCGCGCCGCCGACCAAGCCGCCATGCAGGCCCTCCAGGAGGCCGCCCGTCTGGCCGAGCGGGAGGCGCTGGCCCGCGAGATCCACGATTCCGTGCTGCAGACGCTCGCCCTCCTCCATAAGCGCGGTCGCGAGCTGGCCGGCCAACCGACCGTTCCCAGCGCGGAGGTCGCCCGCCTGGCCGAGCTTGCTGGTAGCCAGGAGTCGGCGCTCCGCTCCCTGATCCTGCGGCCCCACAGCGTTCCGACAGCGCCGGACGCCAGCAGCGCGTCGCTACGGGGCGCGCTGGAGGGGGTCGCCCACGGGATCGACGGCGTGCCGGTTACGGTCAGCACGGTCGGGCCGGTGTGGCTGCCGGCCGCTACGGTCGAGGAGCTTGCCGCAGCCGTCACCCAGGCACTGCACAACGTCGCTGAGCACGCCAGCGCGTCGCGGGCGACCGTGTTCGCCGAGCTTGACGAGCAGGGTGAGGTGACCGTCACCGTGCGCGACGACGGCGCCGGGTTCCGCTACGACGAGCAGGCCCTGCGCGCCGACGGCAGCATCGGCCTGCTGCGGAGCATGAAGGGTCGCGTCGAGCAGCTCGGCGGCACCATGCGGGTCGACACCGCGCCCGGCGCCGGCACCGAGGTCGAGTTCCGCCTGCCGCCGCCACGGCATCTGGCGGTGCAGCAATGACCTCGCCGCCCGACCCGGTGCGGGTAATGGTGGTCGACGACCACCCGGTGTGGCGCGATGGGGTCCGCACCGACCTGGAGGCCTCTGGGGTGGCGGTGGTCGTGGCCGAGGCCGGCGACGGCGGTCCCGCCATCGAGCTGGCCCGCACCGCCAAACCAGAGGTGGTGCTGATGGACCTCAACCTCCCGACCGTCAGTGGCACCGCCGCGATCAAGCAGATCGTCGAGGAGGCGCCGCACGTCAAGGTGCTGGTGCTGTCCGCCTCCGCCGAGGAGCCCGACGTGCTGGAGGCGGTCAAGCTCGGCGCGGCCGGGTACCTGCTCAAGAGCGCGACCCGTGCGGAGCTGGCCGACGCCGTGCTGCGGGTCCGGGCGGGCGAGCCGGTGTTCACCGCCTCCCTCGCCGGGCTGGTCCTGGCCGAGTTCCGCCGCATCGCAGCACCCGGCTCGACCTCCGGCCCATCCGAGCCGACCCTCACCCCCCGCGAGAACGAGATCCTCCGCCTGGTCGCCAAGGGGTACACCTACCGCGAGATCGCCGACAAGCTCGTGATCAGCGTCAAGACGGTCCAGAACCACGTCCAGAACATCCTCACCAAGCTCCACCTGCGCAGGCGCTACGAGCTGATGCGCTACGCCATCCAGCGCGGCCTGGACCGGGCACCCGACCTCGACTGAACAGCGCGCAGAGTCCCTGAGGTTCTCTTAGTGGACGGGGCTGTCGGAATCAGTGAGAAAGACGGCTGAGCCCCTGGACAGGGAGTTTCGCTCATTTATGATAGTGATCGTTATCTCTCACCCTCCGAGATCGGAGTCCGCTCCGGTCCCTCCCCCAGGAGCACAAAGGCTTGCCCGCGATCCTGCTTGGCCTGAGCGCGAGCGTGTGCTGGGGCACCGCCGACTTCTTCGGCGGCCTCCAGTCGCGCCGCCTGTCCGCGCTGGCGGTGGCACTGTGGAGCCAGCTCGTCGGCGGCAGCGTGCTGCTGGCCGCACTGCTGATCCTCCAGGACAACCGCCCCCTCCATCCGGCCGCGGTTGCCTGGGGGGCGGCCGGCGGGCTCTGCGGCGGGCTTGCCCTGCTGCTGTTCTACCGGGCGCTGGCCGAGGGCGCCATGTCGATCGTGGCCCCGATCTCCGCCTGCGGCGCGATCGTCCCGCTGGCCGTCGCCTCCCTCGGCGGCGCCTTCCCGAGCCCCCGCGCCATGGCCGGCATCGGCGTCGCCCTGGTCGGTGTCCTGCTCGCCTGCCGGTCTAAGGACGACGAGCAGCACCCGAGCGGCCGTCCCGCCCTGGTGGTGCTGCTCTCCCTCGGCGCGGCGCTCGGCTTCGGCCTCTACTACGTGATGCTCAACGCCGGTGCCTCGACCGGCAGCTCCCCCCTCCGCGTCATCGCCGGCGGCCGCGCCGCGCTGCTGGTGGTCCTCGCGATGATCACCCTCCTCAGCCGCGAACGCGCCCCCTGGCCCGGCCGCGACCTCCCCGCCCTGGCCGTCATCGGCGTGGTCGACACCCTCGCCAACGGCCTCTTCACCATCGCCTGCGCCCGCGGCAACCTCGGCGTCGTCGGCGTCCTCGGCTCCATGTACCCGGTCGCCACCGTGATGCTGGCCCGCTTCGTCCTCGCCGAGCGCCTCTCCCGCATGCAGCGCGCCGGCGTCACCCTCGCCCTGCTCGGCGTCGCGGTGGTCGCCGTCGGTTAGCCAGGCGAGCGCGTCCCCTGCTGTGCCAGGCGTGCCCAGGCGTCCTCGATCAGGTCGTGGAGGTTGCTGTAGCTGGGGTGCCAGCCGAGGGTGGCACGGGCATGGGTGCTGTCCAGCTGGAGGGACTGGGGTTCGGGCTGGGCCGGACGGTGGTCGAGGGAGAGGGGGTGGCCGCTGACGGCCTCGACGGCGGCGACCAGGTCGGTGATGGTGGCGCCGATACCGCTGCCGATGTTGAAGAGTTGGTGGGTGCCGGGGCGGGCGGCGTCGAGGGCGAGGAGGTAGGCGTCGGCGACGTCGGTGACGTGAGTGTATTCGCGGATCGCGGAGCCGTCGCCGTTGATGGGGAGGACGGGGTCCTGGCCGGCGGCGACGGCGAGGGCTTTGGGGATGAGGCGGGAGCGGTCGTCGTCGGGGCGGCAGCCGTGAGGACCGGTGCCGGCGATCACCAGGGTGCGGAGGCTGACGGCGGCGAGGCGGCCGGTGGCGGTCTGCGCGGCGATCAGCTGCTCGGCGGCGAGCTTGGAGGCCGCGTAGGGGGTGGTCGGCGCGACTGGGGCGTCCTCACGGAAGGGGCCGGGGCGGGTCGCGTCGTAGACGGCGCCGGCGGAGGCGAAGACCAGTCGTGAGGGCGTCCCGGTGTGCTCGGCGACTGGCTCTAGGGCGCGGAGCAGGTGCAGGGTGCCGGCCAGGTTGGTCTCGAAGTAGCCGAGGGGGTCGTCCAGGGATTCGCGGACCCGCACCCGGGCGGCGAGATGGCAGACGCCCTCCGGCGCGAAACCGGCGACCAGCTCCCGGAGCCTGACGGCGTCGTGGAGGTCTCCGGTAAGGGGGACGGTGCCCGGTGGTGCGGGTTGATCGGCTTGGCGGGTGAGGATGGCGACCTCATGTCCTGCCTGCTGGAGGCGACGCGCCACGACCCCGCCGACGTAGCCAGCTCCCCCGGTGACCAGCACCCGCACGCGACACGACCTCCCGATGGTTGCTCCGCTATCTCATGGGACCTTCATTCTGCGTATGAGTTCGCTGCTCAGACTACGTTGCGCGTGAAGGCTCGATACCTCCGATGCGTATTCCGCAGCCCGTCGTATCGCCCGATCCTTCTTATTGGTCCCGGCTCTGCCTGATTCTTCTAAAGCGAGCCGCCAACTACCGCTCGACCGCGTATGGGTGTTCCAGCGCGGCACGCAATTATGGGGGGGCGGTGCCGACTGTGAGGGGGAGGCCCCAGATGGTCAAGTTCCCGAAACGCGGCGCGCGATTGCTGGTGTTGGTCGCAGTGATGGCGCCGATTGTGGCATACACCTGGGCGGCGTCGGCGACGCCGACCGTGCTTTACGTCGACAACACCAACCCGAGCTGCTCGGATGCCGGCTCTGGGACCCAGACCGTCCCGTTCTGTACGATCAAGCAGGGCGCCGCGGTCGCCGCCGGCGGCCAGACGGTCCAGGTCGCCAGCGGGACCTATACAGACCTCGCGACCGTCAGCCATTCGGGCTCGGCCGGCGCACCGATCGTGCTCACCGCGGCGCCTGGCGCCACCGTGACGGTCAACGGCCCGGCCAACGCCTTCAAGGCATCGAGCAAGAGCTACGTCACCATCCAGGGCTTCACCGTCACCAACACCACCAGCTACGGCATCTACATCACCGGCTCCTCCAACGTCACCGTCAGCGGCAACACCGTCAGCGGCACCGCCGGCGCCGGGATCTACGTCACCGGCGGGTCCTCGAGCGTCACCGTCGACGGCAACACCGTCAGCGGCAGCGCCACCTACGGGATCTACGACAACGGCTCACCCAACAACATCATCAGCAACAACACCGTGACTGGCACCACCAGCTACGGCATCCAGGCAGCCAGCACCTCCGGGGTCACCATCAGCGGCAACAACGTCAGCACCGCCGGCCAGCGGGTGTCGGGCTCCACCAAGTACGGCATCAAGCTCACCGCCATGACCGACTCAGTGGCGTCCGGCAACGTCTCCCACGACAACTCCGAGGCCGGCATCTTCCTGGACGCGAACACCAACGCTGTCGAGGTGACGGGTAACCAGACCTACGGCAACGCCCGCGGGTACGCACGCGCCGCGCCCGGCATCGACGTGCGCGGGTACTCGAACACCATCGACCGCAACGTCAGCCACGACAACGAGGACTCCGGCCTGCAGTTCTACACCGGCTCCCACGACAACCTGGTGGTCGACAACCTCACTTACTTCAATGGGGACCACGGCATTGACGACCTGAACTCGACCGGCCAGCGGATCATCTCCAACACCGTCTGGGGCAACTACGCGGCCGGGATCAACGTCGAGGGCACCTCCACCGGGGCGACGGTGGAGGACAACATCGCGGTCGACAACGGCTACGACGTGTCGCCGTGCTTCACCCCGCCGTGCAACTCGCGCACCCACAGCAACATCCGCATCGACCCGAACTCGACCAGCGGGACCACGGTCAACTACAACCTGGTCAACCTGACCCAGTCCGGGACCATGTACGTATGGGGCTCGACCAGCTACAGCTCGCTGTCCGCCTTCCAGGCCACCGGCCAGGAGGCGAACGGGCTCCAGGCGGACCCGCAATGGGTGAACACCGGGTCGAACTTCCACCTGACCTCCAGCTCGCCCGCGATCGACTCGGCCGACTCCGGGGTGAGCGGCGAGACCAGCACCGACCTGGAGGGCAACGGCCGGGTGGACGTGTCCGGCGTGACCAACACCGGCACCGGGCCGCGGGCCTACGACGACCGGGGGGCCTACGAATACCAGCCGTGAGGGATAGGCTGACAACAGCAAGCGCAGGAGGACCGGGTTGAACGTCGCCCTGATCGTGCTCGACGCCGTGCGCGCCGACCATGTCGGCTGCTACGGCTACGAGCGGCCGACCACGCCGAACCTGGACGCGTTCGCCGCAGCCAAGACCCGCTACCGCACGGTGGTGTCGCCGGGGGTGTGGACCTTCCCGTCGATGGCGTCGATGTTCACCGGGTTGTACCCGTCGCAGCACGGCATGAACCGGGCCAACCGGTCGGTCGCACCCGAGCTGCCGCTACTCGCCGAGCGGCTGCGCGAGGCCGGGTACCGCACCGGGGGCTTCTCCGCGAACCCCTACGTGGGCCGCACCTACGGGTTCGAGCGCGGCTTCGAGGTCTTCCAGGAGTTCTGGGGGATGGGGATGGCCGGGGCTGGGGGTGAGGGTGGCCGCTCCGCCGTGCGCGGCGCCCTCACTGGTGCCCTCAACCGCTCCTACCAGTGGCTGTTCCCGAGGGTGCGCGGCACCCTCAAGCGCAGCCAGACCCTCACCCGCGCCTACCAGCGCTACCTGCGGCGGCAGGTGGAGGGCCGCGACAAGGGCGCCACCGCCCTCACCGACGCCGCCGTGGCGTGGATCGGGCAGGCCCGGCAGGACTACCACCCCTTCTTCCTGTACGCCCACATCATGGAGGCACACGCGCCGCTGGCACCGCCCAGCGCGCACCTGCGCCGCTTCGCCGGCGAGGCGGCGATCGAGCGGGCGCGTGCGGTCAACCAGGACGCCATGGCCTACATGGCGGGCGCCAACCCGCTCGGCGACGAGGACCTGCGGGCGCTGATCGACCTGTATGACGCCAGCATCAGCTACGGCGACGAACTGCTCGGCCGGCTGCTCGACGCGCTCGGCGACCGTGACGACACCGTGGTGCTGATCACCGCCGACCACGGCAACTGCTTCGGCGAGCACGGCATCCTCGACCACTTCTTCAGCGTCCACGAGCCGCTCGCCGCCGTCCCCATGGCGGTGAGCCACCCCGAGATCGCCAGCGGGGTGATCGACCGGCCGGTGGGCACCATCGACATCGCCCCGACCATCCTGGAGGCGGCCGGGCTCCCAATCACCGGGCTGGCCGGGGTGTCGCTGGCCGCCGAGACGGACCCGCGCGCCTGCCTGGTGACCGAGTTCCTCGACCCGCCGCTGGAGCGCTTCAACCGCTTCCACCGCTTCGACCCGGCGCCCTTCCGCCGCGAGCTGCGCGGCCTGCGCCGCGGCCACCACAAGTACATCTGGGGCTCCGACGGCCGCGACGAGCTGTACGACCTGCGCACCGACCCCCGCGAGACCGCCAACCTGGTCGACGCCGAGCCCGCCCTCCTCGCCGAGCTGCGCCAGCTCCACAAGACCTGGCTGCACGACACCGCCGCCATCGCTTCCGCCACAGCCAGCGGGTCCACCAGCGCCGACGAGTTCGAGGTCGAGGAGGACGTGGCCGAGAGCCTCCGCGCCCTCGGCTATTTCGACTGACACCGCGGCCTCTCATTCAAACGGATGAGGGGCGTCGCCGAAGACGCTTCTTTCGATGGGACCGGTTTCGCCCGCCGGCCTGATGGCGCAGGTCCCGCCCGCGCATAGCCTCGCTCCAGGGACCAAACAAGCCACTGGAAGGAGCGGCTGTGAACGATGCCAAAGGCGAAACGAGCCCGTACGTGATCGAAACCTCGGGGCTGACCAAGCGGTTCGGGGAACGGACCGCCGTGGACCGGGTGGAGCTGCGCGTGCCTCGCGGCACCGCGTTCGGCTACCTCGGACCCAACGGGGCGGGCAAGACCACGCTGATCCGCATGCTGCTGGGGTTGACCCGGCCGGACGCCGGAACGATGCGGCTGCTCGGCCGGCCGGTGCCGGCGGAGCGGGCGGCGGCGCTGGCGCGGGTCGGCGCGATGGTGGAGGAACCCCGCTTCCTCAACTACCTCAGCGGCCGGGAGAACCTCCAGGTGGTCGCCGCCGCGCGGGAGCCGGCGGCGCACGGTCGTATCGATGCCGCACTGGAGCAGGTCGGGCTGGCGGCGCGGGACAACGACCGGGTGGCGACCTACTCGCAGGGGATGCGCCAGCGGCTCGGCGTGGCTCGGGCTCTGCTGGCCGACCCGGAGTTGCTGCTGCTGGACGAGCCGATGAACGGCCTGGACCCGGCCGGCATCCTGGAGATGCGCGAGATGATGCGGGCGCTGGTGACCGAGGGCCGCACAGTACTGCTCTCCTCGCACCTGCTTGACGAGGTCGAGAAGGTCTGCGACCAGGTGGCGATCGTCGACCATGGCCGCGTGGTCGCCCAGGGAACCACCGCCGAGCTGGCTGCCGGCGGCGGCGCGCCGGTCGTGGAACTGCGCACTGGTGGCAACGGGGACGGTGCTGAGATGCGGGCGCTCGCCCTGCTCGCGGCGCACCCCGCAGTGGCCCGGACGGCCGGGACCGCCGAGGTGATCCGCGCGACCCTCAACCCCGTCGATCCCGGCGAGGCCATACGGGTGACAGCGGACCTGAACCGTCGCCTGGTCGAGGCTGGCGTGGCTGTGTACGGGCTGGAACTCGCCCGCGCCTCGCTGGAGGAGCGCTTCCTGGAGATCACCTCCGGGCTGGAAACCAAACGGGAGGCTGTGGCATGACCCTGAACCTGCGAATGATCAAGGCCGAGTTCCTCAAGCTGCGCAGGCGCCGGGGGCTGCTGGCATGCACGCTGGCGATGACGGTCGGTGCCGTGCTGATCCAGTACGTCACCTTGCTCGTGCTTCACGCCAACGACCCGGCGCACTACGGGCCAGCCGGCGGGATCAACAGCCTTTCCAGCACGGCAATGCTCCTGGCGGGGTTCGGGCCGATCGCCGGCGTGCTGGTCGGCGCCACGGCTGGCGCCAGCGACCTGGAGGCCGGTCTGTTCCGTGACCTGGTGGTCACCGGGCGCCCGCGGCTGGCGCTGTTCGCAGCGCGCGTGCCCGGCGGGCTCGCGCTGCTGCTGCCAGTGATGGCAGTCGCCTGGACGCTGGCGGCCGGCGCCTCGTTCGCCTTCGCCGGCGGGCTGGCCACACCCAGCCTCGCCGTGGCCCTGGAGGGCGGCGGATGGGTGCTGCTCGGGGCGGCGATGGCCTACCTGGTGACGCTCGGGGTCGCCTCCCTGTCGGGCTCGCGGGCGATGACGGTCGGCATCATGTTCGCCTTTCTGGTCCCGGTCAGCAGCCTCCTGCTTGCGATCGACAAGCTCGGCGGCTGGCGACGGGCACTCCTGGACCCGGCCCTGTACCGCGTCGCGCCCTCGTCACTGGTGCCTGACAGGGCCCGTCCGCAGGTGGCGATCTCGCTGGCGGTGGCGGTGCTGGTGCTGGCGCTGTGGGGGCTGATCCCGCTGGTGGCCGGGGCATGGCGGACCCGGACGCAGGACGCCTGACCAGATCAGGCAGGAGGGGCCGCAGCGTGCGGCCCCTCCTTCGGCCCCTCCTTCGGCGCCTCGCCGGAACCGGAGTACCGTTCGGGATCATGCGTTTGCGTCCCATGCTGGCCGACGTGGCCCTCGCGGCGGTGGTGTCGGCGCCCGCGGTCGCCAGCACCGCAGCCCGGGGGCGGACCGTGCCTGCGGTGGCCGGGGTGCTGCTCGTCCTGCTGCAGACGGTCCCACTCGCGTGGCGGCGGGTCCAGCCGCTCCCGGTGCTGGCGGTCACGGTCACAGCGACGATCGCCCTGTCCGTCGTCTCTCACGTCTACCTGCCGGTCGGGGTAGCGCTGGCGCTTTACACGGTGGCCGCGCACCGCGAGCGGCCGATCGCGATCAAGGCCGGTCTTGCGACCCTTTTGGCCCTCGCCGTACCGATCGTGCTCAACCACCGCTTCCCATCCGCGATCCCGAACGCGATCCTGCTGGCGCTGTTCTGGACCGCCGGCGCCTACCTCGGCGAGCTGCGTGGCAGGGCGGTCCGGGCCGAGCGGGAGCAGGAGGCCGAGGCGCGCCGCGCGGTCGCCGAGGAGCAGACCCGCATCGCCCGGGAGCTGCACGACGTCATCGCCCACAACGTCAGCGTCATGGTCGTGCAGGCGGCGGCTGGCACGGATGTGTTCGACGCGAACCCGGAGCGTGCCCGCGAGGCCCTCAGCGCGATCGAGGCCACCGGCCGCCAGGCCCTCTCCGAGCTGCGCCGCCTGCTCAGCGCGGCGGGCGCGGACGGCGAGGCGCTCGCGCCGCAGCCTGGGCTCGCTCAGCTCGACACGCTCGCTCGCCAGGTCCGCAGCGCCGGCCTGGCGGTCGAGCTACGCGTCGAAGGCGACCCGTTCCCACTGCTGTCAGGGGCCGACCTGTCCGCCTACCGAATCGTCCAGGAGGCGCTCACCAACACGCTGAAGCACGCCGCCGCGTCCAAGGCGACGGTCATGGTCCGCTACAGCCGGGACGAGGTCACGGTGGAGGTCCGCGACGACGGCCGCGGCTCCTCTGGCGACAGCGCCGGCGCCGTCGTCGGCGCCCGTGGGATCATCGGCATGCGCGAACGAGCCGCTCTGTACGGTGGCGACCTCCGTGCGGGGCCGGCGCCGGGCGGTGGCTTCGCGGTGGCCGCCCGGTTTCCAATTGGAGCGTCATGAGGATAAGAGTCCTGCTGTGCGACGATCAGGCGCTGGTGCGCAGCGGCTTCCGCATGATCCTGGAGGCCCGGCCGGACCTGGAGGTGGTCGGCGAGGCCGAGGACGGCGTGCAGGCGGTCGAGCTGGGCCGGCGGCTCGCCCCCGACGTGATCCTGATGGACGTCCGCATGCCCAACCTGAACGGCGTCGAAGCGACCCGCAGGCTGGTCGGGGGCGGATCGGGCGCCCGCATCGTCATCCTCACCACCTACGACCTGGACGAGTACGTCCACCAGGCGATCCGCGCAGGCGCCAGCGGCTTCCTGCTCAAGGACGTGCAGCCCGCGCAGCTGGTCGAGGCGATCCGCGTGGTCGCCGCCGGTGACGCACTGCTCGCCCCCTCGGTCACCCGCCGGCTGCTGGAGCGCTTCGCCACCACGCTCCCCGGCACCGACGACGGCCCGCCGCCGACCCTGAAGGCCCTGACCGAGCGGGAGCTGGAGGTCCTCCGGCTGCTCGCCGGCGGCTCTTCCAACGCCGAGCTGGCGCAGCGGCTGTTCCTCAGCGAGGCCACCGTCAAGACCCACGTGTCGAGCATCCTGCACAAACTCGGCCTCCGCGACCGTGTCCAGGCAGTCATCCTCGCCTACGACGCCGGCCTCGTCCGCCCACGAGGCTGAGCGTTCGGGTGGTCCTTCAGCTCCAGAGCCAGGTGGCGGTGGGGTCCTCGCCCAAGGCGTGGAGCATGGCGCGGTTGGCGGCGCGGGTTTTGGGGTGGCCGGGGAGGAGCGCCTGCTCGGCCAGGAAAAGGGGGAAAAAGACCGCGTTGGCGGCGGCGGGGACGCCGAGGGCGTCAAGGTGGCCGGTGATGAAGGCGCGGACCTGCTCGGGGAACCAGCCGTCGCCGTAGTAGGTGTAGCCGAAGCCGGCGAGGTGGGGCCAGTCGCCGAGGTGGTCCCAGCGGGTCAGCCAGCGGGCGCGGCCGGGGTGGCCGGGCACGACCCCGCCGGGGTAGCTGCGGTCCAGGTACAGGCCGTAGGAGGTGGGGAACTTGTAGATGTCGAGCAGGCAGGGGCCCTCGCTCCGGCCGCGTTCCCAGTCGATCACGCCACGCAGGCCGGAGCGGTCGACCAGCAGGTTGCCCATCCAGTAGTCGCCGTGGATGGCGGCGGTGGGCAGCGGCAGGCCGAGCAGCGCCTCGGCCCGGGTGTGGACCTCGGTGAACAGCTTTTCCTCGGTGGGGCTCCAGCCGACTTGCTCGCGGTAGTCACCGATCAGCTGGCCGACCCAGCGGTCGAGACGCTCGGCGTCGAAGGGCTGGAGGCTGGTGGCGGTCTCGGTCTGGAAGGCCCGCAGCCAGGTGGCCGCCTGGGCGAAGTCGGCGGCGACCTTGGCCTGGTCGGCGACGTGGCCGGGGGTGTAGTAGGCGGCGGTCATGGGCCGGCCTGCCAGCGGCGACACCACCAGGGAGAGACGCCCATTGACCCGCTCCAGCAGCAGCGGCGCCGGGACCTGCCCGAGCACTGACGGCAACGCAGGGCCTCCCGATGGGTCGAGGCTCCACAGGTAGCTGAGCGCCTCGTGCTCCTGGACCAGCGCCGGCTCGGAGACGGGGCTCCTGGCAACCTTGGCGATTGCCGCCAGCTCGCCGCGCTCGTCAAAGAAAACCAGGGTCACCTTGGCGGCGGGCGAGCGGTCGACCCCTGCGACGATCGCCCCAGCGGGAGCCGCGTGGCCCGGCCGCAGCTCCGGCCAGCGCGCCTGGAGCAGCTCCCGCAGCGCGGGGATCACTTGGAACGCTCCGCGACCAGGGCGAACGCCGGGGCGAACCGGGGCCGCAGGGGTGCCGGCGCCAGCAGCGCGGCGGTTCGCATGAGCGTGAGCGCCTGCTGCTTCAGGCGGACCTTGCGGGCGGAGGAGCCGCTGGCGTAAGGGAAAAAGAAGGTGCGCATGAAGTACGCCAGTTCAGCGCCGCCGTCCGCCGGAACCAGGTAGGCGGCGGTGCGCTGGTCCGGGAAGGCGAGCCAGGCGGAGGCGGGCTCCAGCCCCTGGCGGCGCACCACCCGGGCCGCTGCCGCCAGCGTCAGCGCTGCCTCCGAGCGGGACCGCAGCGGGTACCACGGGTTGGCGAAGGAGGCGTACAGCCAGCCGCCTGGGGCGACCGCGGCGGCTGCCCGGCTGAGCAGCTCCGCACCCCCCCGCCGTGACCCGGCCCAGCGGCCCAGGTCGGCGACGACCACCGCCGGGTAGGGTCCCGTCCGCAGTGGGGATAGCTCCGGGTCCTCTGGGTCGCAGACGACCGCTCCGGGCACCTCCCCGGCCTCGTCGCCGGCTGGGAGCAGCAGCAGCCCTTCCGGCACCGAGGGGACCACGAAGCGCCAGTTCAGCAGACGGTGGTCAACGACCGCGACATCTTCCGGCTGCTCCATCGCGGTCATCCTGTCGCCCTTGCCAGGAGGGCGTTGAGGGCGGCGCGGGGGTGGCGGCGGGCTTCGCGGGGCACCATGGCGGCGGCCACGACGACCAGGCCGAGCAGGTAGGTGACGGCGCCGGCCCCGATGGTCACCAGCAGGTTGACGTTGCTGCGCAGGGTCAGCACCACCGCGGCCATCGGCACGCAGGCCATTGCCGGCAGTGCCACCGCCTCGACCAGCTTGGAGGGGTTGATAAAGCGCCGGGCGAGGATCACGTAGGCGATGAACACGCCGCTCTCGGTGAGCGCCGTGGTGATGGCCGCGCCGAGGTAGGACCAGCGCGGGATGACGTAGAGGTTGAGGGCGATGTTGGTGAACGCCGCCGCGCCCACCACGATGGTCCGGGCGGTCTGGCGGTTGGCCGCGGTGATCGAGGTGCCGAGCGTGTGGCCTAGCATGCGAATCGCGATCACCAGCGCGAGCACCTGGTAGGTCACCACGGCGGCGTCGAACTTCGACGTGTAGATCAGCCGGAAGATCTGGTGGGCGAGCAGCAGCGAGCCGACCATCGCCGGCACCGAGATGAGCCCGAGGGTCCGCAGCGACAGGTCCCGCCAGCGGCCCAGCCGGGCCGGGTCGGGCCAGGCCTTGCTCATGCGCGGATACAGGGCCGTATTCAGCATCCGGGCCAGGATGTTCAGGTACAGGACGAGGTTGGTGGCCGACTGGTAGAGGCCGACCGCGTCGGCGCCCTTGATGAACCCGAGCAACACCGCGTCGATGCGGATATAGGTGAGCGACAGTGCGTCGTCGAGCGCGAACGGGACGGTCCGCCGCAGGGTGCGGCGCAGGAACCCGAGGGGAGGGCGCGGCGCCACCGGGCCGTGCAGGTGCCAGCTCGCGATCACCCAGCCGGTGACCGCTCCCAGGACCCGGCTGAGCACGTAGGCGAGCATCACTCCGGCCGCGCCGTGGCCAGTCACCAGCATCGCCACGGTGCCCACCACGAAGCTGGCCTCCTGCAGGCAGGTAGCGCCAGCCTCCAGCCACATGCGCTCCCAGCCTTCGAAGGCGGCGAATTCCAGCCGGCCGGCGGTGTCGAAGCAAAGCGCCACAGCGGCCAGCGACACCGCCACGACCATCTCGTGCGGGCGGCCGCTGAAGCGCATGCCGACCGTGAGCAGGATCGTGACTAGCGTCCCGGCCGACAGCGCCACGAACACGCCCAGCCCGACCCAGTCGCGGCTGTGCCCGGGGTCGCGGGCGACCTCGCGGGTGAGCAGGTTCGGAAGGCCGAGCCCGATGGCGAAGCCGAACATCTGCGACAGCGTCAGCCCGAACTGGAACACGCCCAGCTCGTGCGGGCCTCCCTGTCTGGCGAGCAGGATCACCGCCAGCAGCCCCGCCAGCACGCGGGCGGCGAAAGTCACCACCTGCGCGCCGGTGTTGCGGGCCACCACGCGCCCGGTCGAGGCCGTGGCGGCGGTGGTGCCTCGGCTCACACCCGGCTCCCCATCCTGCTCCTCTTCCTCATGCTCAGTTGAGCACCGCGAGGGGGCGGAGGCGAGCGACCGGCCGGGCGATGCCGTGGCCCTGCAGGATGCCGAGCGCCTCGTTGACGCCACGGTCGTCCAGGTGCGGCACCACCGCCGGCGCGTTGCCCTTGTAGTTGAAGCGCAGGGTGGTGTGCCCCTGCGGGTCGGGTCCGGACAGCCCTCTGGCGGCGAAGTCGTCGATCATCGTGCCGGCGCCATGGCAGGCCGACCACAGGCTCGCCCCCGCGCCCTCCATGGCAGCGCACAGGTAGGAGGAGGTCTTGTTGGTACCGGGCAGCAGGATCGCCTGGCCGGTGACGCCGAACACCGGATGGCCGGCCATGCGGCTGGCCGGGTAGGCCTGGCAGGAGTTGTGGCGGTGCAGGATGACCCGCTCGCCGTCCAGGTCCTCCTCGTAGATGGAGTTGTGCGGCGAGTCGACCACCAGGTGGCTGTCGCGGGCGCCGAAGACCTGCGCGGCAAATTCGCAGAACGAGGCGTAGGTGGCCAGCCGGAAGGCAGACCCGTAGTTCATCGCCGCGGCCTGCGCGAGCAGCAGCCGGGCGCCTTCCGGCCCGTCGGCATCGACCGGCGGGCAGCCGTCGGAGAAGTACAGGGCGCGGCGCAGCCGGAACTCGGCCAGGGAGCGGGCCGAGGCGAGGTGGTACAGCGGCTTGGTGACCATCATCTCGGCCTTGACCGGCCGGGAGATCTTCTCGCGGCGCCCGAACAGCCGCCCGAGCTGGCCGGCGAGGACTCCCCCACCGCCGTGGTACTGCAGGGTGAGCTGGCCCTCGCGGACGCCGAACAGGTCGGCAGCCTGCCGGTCGAAGACCTCCTCGACCCGCTGCAGCTCGACGAAGTGGTTGCTGGGGCCGATGGTGCCAAAGCGCATGCGGGCGAACTGCAGCACGATCCACGGCAGCTCCCGCCGCAGCCGGCCGACGCCGCCGTAGCGGGCCAGGTCGATGCGGCCGTCCTTCTCCATCCGCTTGAGGTTCGCGGGGTCAACGCCCCAACGTTGCGCGGCGAACCCGCCACCCTCGTCGGCGGCCCGGATGACCTCGCGGGCGCTCAGGTCGCGGCGCCGGGTGGTGGGGTGGGGGAAGCGTTCCAGGACCTGGTCGTAGAAGCGGGTGATGGCAGCGTCACTGGGCACCTCGGCGTCGAAGGCGAGCAGCGCCATGCCGCAGTTGACCGAGGAGCTGGTCAGGGTCGGCCGCACCGTGCCGCGGGTGGCGACGGCGATGCTGGAGGGCATCTCCATGGAGGCCTTGTGGTGGAAGTCCGGCAGCACCACCGGGTCGGTGGCGAGGTCCGTCCCGGCGAGCTTGTCGCCGAGCAGCGCGAGCACCGCCGGGTTGGCGGGCGCGTCTTCCGAGGCGAAGACCCGCGCTCCGGGCCGCGGGGCACGCTCGCCGTGGTCGGTGGTCAGGACCTTCACGTCCACGTCTTTGCCTCCTCGAGGAGCTCCGACAGGCGAGGCCCCGGTTTGTTAGGGAGAACGATGAGGGTCGCCGGCAGGTCGCGGGCAAGGGTCCCCGCGACCTGCGCGACCGGTGGGTGCGGCGGCCCGATGCCGGTGCCGAGCGCGAGCGTGGCCGCAAACGCCCAGTAGCGGCGCAGCTCCTGCGCCATGTAGGTGCCGGCGACCAGCGCCCGGGCACCGGCCTCCGGGCTGCAGGGCTGGACCGAGGCGGTGGCGCTGACACCGCGCCGCAGGACGACCAGGCGGTCGGGAGCGAGGCTCGCGACCCGGCCGGGCATGTGCGCCTCGCGGCGGCCGTGCTGCATGCGACGGCCGCCGGCCGAGCGTGCAGGCGAGCGAAGCAATGCTGTCCACGGGAGGCCGGCGGAGGTGCCGCCCTCGACCCGGAGCGGCTCGACCACCCCCCAGGCGCTGGCACCGTCGCTGACGCAGACGTTGTCGCCGATGGCGTTGCCGCCAGCGGCGAGTTCCTTGGCGACCAGGGTGGACTTGCCGACGCCGCCGGGCCCGGCCAGCAGCGCCACGCCGCCCACGCCGGCCGTGCAGGCCGAGGCGTGCAGCGGCGCGCGGCTCGGTGCCCGGGTCCCCGCCGCCCACAGCGCCGGGTAGCGCAGCAGCGCCGACCGTGCCAAGAGGTGAAAACGCGAGCGCAGTGCCAGTGCCATGGCTCGCTCGCGGCGCCCCGGTCGCCAGCGGAAGGTGAAGGTGAACCGGACGGCGCCACCGGCACCGCCGGCATCCGTGTCCGGCTCGACCCGGAGGTCGAAACCGGTGGAGAGGAGGTTGCGCAGTACCAGCGACCGGTCATGGCCGTGGGCGCCGCGGGCGACCGGCTCCCAGCCGGCGGTGTCGAAGGGGTCGCGGGTGGCCTCGACCCGGATCAGCACGGTGCCGCTGCCCGGGTCGCCCTCGGTGAGGCCACCGTCGGCGGCCTCGACGATCAGCGCGCCGATCCAGTCGACGTCACAGTCGATGCCCAGACGCTCACCGGCATTGGTGAGCACTCCCCTAGTCATCGCCCCCCGGCCTTGTCACCGTTGCCCATGTGTACTCCCCTGTTCACTTACGCTATGCCAGCGAGGATCTACGCTTATCAGGTGAATGGATGAGTTCAGCTACGTCGCCTGCTTGAGCGCCTCTTCCGGCATCTGCGACTGCGACGGCGTCGGCGCCAGCTCGACCCGCTTGGTCGGCAGTGGCTCGCAACGGGCGTTGAGGCAGTTGCCGGTGGTCACGTCGAAGTCGAAGTTGTGCCCGAGGCAGCGCAGCACGGTCCCGTCGAGCACGGCGCCGACCGACAGGTCCTCGCTGGCGTGGGGACACCAGCGGCCGATCTCGTAGCGCCCGCCGGGGGTGTCCACGGTGATGGTCTCGGAGTGGTCGCGGCTGGCCTCATAGCGCTCCACGGCATCCAGCGCCTCGGCGTCGGCGTGCTTGAGCAGGCCCACGAAGTAGTCGTTGTAGACGTCGGGCGACCGGGACGCGGTGAAGCGCAGCGACAGCAGCAGGTCCTCCCAGCCGAGCGTCCCGTCGATCACCGGCGCGAGCCAGCGCGATCCCACCTGGAAGCGGTAGTTGACGTCAGCGTCGCGGCTGCGTCCTGCAAGGTCGACCCGGACCTTGTCCGGGCCGAGATGCACGTCCCAGCGCCCGCCGCCGGCTCCCTCCACGTCGAAGCGGACCACCATGGCGATCCGCTCCAGGAAGTAGGCGTTCAGCTCGCCGAGCCGGGCGAAGTGCTCGGCGAAGCGTTCGCCAAGGCTGTCGTCGGGCTCTGGGTGCTCGGCGTAGACCGCCTCGATATCGGCCGTACGGTCGGCGGCGTAGCCGTCGAGCCACCGGTCGAGACGGTCGAAGGCGAAGTCGAAGCCTTCCCAGCGCTGGTCGGGGGTGTAGCGGCCGCTTTCGACCTCGTAGCGGTCGCCGGGGAGCCAGCGCATCGACGCCTGGGCGGGCAGGTGCTCGGCCAGCCAGCCGGTAGCCACGTCCAGGTCGGGGAAGATCCCCGGCTCCTGGATGAAGCGGTTGTTGTCGCGCAGCGCCGGGTCCAGGAAGCAGGGCGGGCCCGCGAACGGGACCGCGAGCTGTGGCCGCAGGCCGCGGAGCAGGCGCGTCACCGCCTTGAACTTGCCGATGCGCTTCTCCGCGGAAACGCGCGCGAGCGTCTCTGGGGGATAGTCGTAGCGGATCGGGTGCCAGCTCGCACCCGACATCTGCACCGCCATCACGTCGATGGCGCCGCCGGCCTCGACCGCTGCACGGCGGCACTGCGCCACCGTCAGGCGGGCGTCGTTGCAGTGCAGCACCGTGACGCCACCGGCGCGGACCAGCACGCCGGTGTCGTGGCACATGGGCGACTGCTCGGGGATGAACAGCAGCCAGTCGCCCCGGGTGTTGAGCGGGAAGCGCTGCCAGGGGGCGACCTCGACGACGCCGCGGATGCCGGCCTCCAGCAGACGCTGGTGGAAGTTCCGGGACGGGTAGCGGTTGATCAGGACTCGGGTGCTCGGTGGCAGGCGGCGCAGCAGGTCCAGGTCCATGTGGTCGAGGTGCTCGTGCGACACCGTGACCCAGTCGACCTCGAGCAGCTCCGGGGTGTCGAGGTGGTCGTTGCTGGGGAGCTGGTGCCAGGCCCCGAGGAAGGCGCCGCGCCGCGACAACCAGGGATCCATCAGCAGGCGCAGGTCGTCTGTGCGCAGCCGCAGGCCTGCATGCCCGAGGGAGGTGATCTCCATCTGCGTTCGCCCGGCGGCGCTATTCGTCGATGTAGCCGAGGGACGCGAGGCGCGCTGCCACCTCGTCGCGCTCGGCGTCGCTGTAGTCGTCGGTCTCGGCCTCGCCCTGCGCCTCGGCTGGCGCCGCCACGAACGCCGCGTCCGCTGACCCCGTCTCCGCACCGCTCGGCGATCCGTTGAGCGGACCGTCGAGGGTGGCTGAGATTGAGGTCATCACTTCGTCATCTGCCATGCCTGAATCATTAATCACGCTGAATGGCGTCCACCACCCGCATCCTGCGTAGGACCCGTCATGACGGGTGCCCAGCAAATAACGTAGGGACCTTTCATTCGACTTGCCGGTGGCTGACGCTTCCGCGCAACTCATAGTCAAGAGGTCGCCGCAGATTCATCGGAGCGTCACCTTGCGGACTTCAGTGCGACCCTTTATCCGCTTCGGGGGAGGACGTGTGAACATCCTTGTTACGGGGGGAGCCGGCTACATCGGCTCAAGGCTTCTGCACACGTTAGCGTCGGATGAATCCCTTCGCGTCCGTCGCGTGCGCGTGTTGGACAACATGCGCGAAGAGAAGTTTCCATCACTCATGAACCTCCCCGAGGGCGTCAGCTATGAATTCGTCCTCGGCGACATCCGTAACGAGGACGACGTTCGAGACGCTTTGGGGGACGACACCGACGTCGTCGTCCATCTGGCCGCGCTCTGCAACGCCACGATTTCCTTTGAGCGGCGCGACGCGACCGAGGAGATCAATTACGGCGGGACCGTGAACGTGGTGCGGGCAGCCCGCATGACGCCGAGCGTCAAGCGCTTCATCTACGCCTCGACCACCAGCGTGTACGGCCCCACCTCGGGCGTCGTCGACGAGGAGAGCCCCTGCTTCCCCGCCAGTCCCTACGCGGAGTTCAAGCTGAAGGGCGAGCAGGACGTCCTCGGCCTGTCGACCGATACCTTGGGCCGTCTGCACCCGACGGTCCTGCGATTCGCCACCGTCTATGGGTACGCTCCCGGGCTCCGCGTCCATACCGTCGTCAACATCTTTGCTTTTCGGGCGGCGGTCGGTGCGCCTCTGGAGGTGTACGGTGCCGGGAATCAGCTGCGGCCGTTCATTCACGTCACCGACGTGAGCCGGGCGATCAGCTTCTGCCTCGCCGGTGACCAAACCCACGACGGCATCTTCAACGTGGTGGGCGAGAACGCGAGCGTCAATCAGATCCTCGACCTCCTCAAGCACCATTTCCCAAAGGTGCAAGTGGTTCATAGCGACAAAGAGATCCTCAACCAGATCTCTTACGAGGTTGACGGGAGCCGGCTCCACGCCCTGGGTTTCTCGCTGACCCGCACCCTCGATGACGGGATCGCGGAGTACGCGCATCTTTATGGGTCTTTTGGGCGGCTGCCTTTGGAGTTGCGCACTGACACTGGCAACGGCAATAGCAACGGCGGGGCCAGGGTGCCGGTGGGAACATCGAGTGGTTCGGGGGAATAGTGACCACTGATTTTCGAAGCGACGAGATCCCGTTTGCGCGGGCGGAGGTCTGCGACGAGGCCCGCGAGGCCGCGGCGCGCGTCCTGCAGTCCGGCTGGCTGACGACCGGGCCGGAAGTTGCCACCTTCGAGCGCGAGTTCGCGGAGTGGGTGCACGCCGACCACGCGGTCGCCGTCGCCTCCTGCACGGTCGCCATCGAGCTGGCGCTCCGCGCCCTCCAGCTGCCACGCGGCGCCAAAGTTCTCACCTCGACGATGACCTTCTGCGGCGCGGTCCACGCGATCGTCCATGCCGGGCTGGTGCCGGTCCTCGCCGACGTCGATCCGGTCACGCTCTGCTCCGACGCCGCCGCCTGCGCGGCTGCGGCCAAGCGGGCCGGCGGCGTCGACGCCATGGTGATCACCCACTACGCCGGCTTCCCCGCCCCGGTCGAGGAGGTGGCCGAGGCCGTGGGGCTGCCGCTGGGGCGGGTCGTCGAGGACGCCGCCCACGCCGTCGGCACCTGGCTCGGCGCGCGGCCGGTCGGGAGCATCTCCGCCGCCACCTGCTTCAGCTTCTACGCCACCAAGAACCTGCCGATCGGCGAAGGCGGCATGGTCACTACCGCCGACCCGGCGGTGGCCGACTACCTTCGCCGCGCCCGCCTGCACGGCATGAGCAAGGACGCCTGGAAGCGCTACCTGCCCGGCTCCGCCTGGCGCTACAGCGTCGAGGTGGCCGGGCTGAAGGCCAACATGACCGACCTGCAGGCCGCCATCGGCAGGGCGCAGCTGCGCCACCTGGCCGCCTGGCAGGACCGCCGTGCCCTGCTGACCCGCCGCTACGACGAGGGTCTTGCCGCGGTCGGCGGCCTGGGCCTCCCCGCACGGCCGGAATGGGGCCGCCACGCCTGGCACCTGTATGTGGTCCAGGTCGAGCCCGGGTTCGGCAGGAGCAGGGACGACCTGATCGCCGCGCTGGCCGAGCAGGGCGTGAACTGCTCAGTCCATTTCATCCCGGTGCACCACTTCCCGTATTTCCAGGACCTGCTCGACCCCGCACAGCTCGGCACGCACCCGGGTGCTGACACGGCCTTCGAGCGGATCGTGTCGCTGCCGCTGTACCCGGGGATGCCGCCTGCCGCCGTGGACCGCGTCTGCGACACGATCGCCAGCCTCCGCACCAGCCCTACTGGCGCCCGGGCGGCTCTCCGATGACCGGCGGGCGGGTCCCCGCGTGGCCGAGCGACGGCGGCAAGCTCGCCATCGAGGCCGCCGAGGGCCGGCCGCCGCAGCCGCTGCCGCAGCCGGTCAAGGTGCTGCACGTGATCACCAAGTTCTGGGCAGGCGCCGGCGGCAACACCCTGCTGACCGTCCTCGGCACCGACCCCGCCCGCTACGAGACCTGGGTCGCCGGCTGCGAGGGCGGCCCGCTGTGGGAGCGGGCCGAGCAGGCCGGCGTCAAGACGGTCCGGCTGCGGCGCTTCCGCGAGACCATCTCACCCCTCAATGACGTGTACGTGCTGGCCCAGCTCATTCGGTTGATCCGGCGGGAGCGCCCCGCGATCGTCCACACCCATTCGGCCAAGGCCGGCTTCCTCGGCCGGCTGGCCGCCTGGCTGTGCCACACCCCGGTGATCATCCACACCTTCCACGGCCTGCCGTTCCACGACTTCATGAGCGCCCCCCGCAAGCGCGTCTACCTGCTGCTGGATCGGCTGGTCCGGCCAATGACCGACGCCTTCCTGTCGGTCGCGCCGCGGGTCGCCCGCGAGGCGGTCGAGCAGCGCATCGCCCGGCCCGGCCGCGTCACCGTGGTGCCGTCGGCGGTCGAGCTCGACCAGATCCCCACCATCCCCGACCGCTCGGTGCGGGCGGCGCTTGGGATCGACCCGCAGGCGCCGCTGATCGGCACGGTCGGCCGCCTGGAGTACCAGAAGGCCCCGCTCGACTTCGTGCGGATGGCCGCACAGGTCGCCAGCGCCCGGCCGGACGCCTGCTTCGTCATGGTCGGTGAGGGCCCGCTGACCGGCGACGCCAAGGCCGAGGCGGCGCGGCTCGGGGTGGAGGTCCGCTTCACCGGGTTCCGGGCAGACGCGCCGCGTATCGCCAGCGCCTTCGACGTCTTCGTCATCTCCTCGCTGTACGAGGGGCTCGGGCGGGCGCTGACCGAGGCGGTCGCCTCCGGCTGCCCGGTGGTCGCCACCGCCGTCAACGGCGTGCCCGACCTGATCGTGCCCGGCGCGACCGGTCTGCTGGCCACCCCCGGCGACCCGGCGTCGTTGGCGGCGGGGGTGCTGTGGCTCCTCGACCACCCCGGCGAGGCCAGGCGCATGGCCGACGCCGCCAGCCGCTGGGTCCGCTGGATGTTCGACCCGGCCCTGATGTGCGCCCTGATCGACCAGACCTACTGCGGCCAGCTCGGAATTCCTGGCCCGGGCGCGACTCCGCCGCCTCCCACCGTCCTCCCCGTCCCTCTCCCCCGCCCCGGAGCAGCACGAGCAAGCACCAGCACGAGAGCAAGGACGGCGGCAACGTCCGGCGCTGCGGAACGGAGAGGTCGATGAGGACGAGGGCCTGGATGAAGACCTGGTCAAGGTCGCGGATGGGGACGGGCTCGCCGCTGGCCGGGCTGCGGCTCGGCGTCGCGCCCGGTGCCGCGCGGCGGGCACTGGACCTGCTGGCGGCGGGCACGGCCCTGGTGCTGCTGGCACCGCTGTTCGCCGTGGTGGCACTGCTGGTCAAACTGAGCAGCCCCGGACCGGTGCTGTTCCGGCAGAAACGCGTCGGCCAGGGCGGCATCCCGTTCACCCTGCTGAAGTTCCGCACCATGCGGACCGGTGCGGCCGGGCCACACGTCACCACCGCCGACGACGACCGCCTCACTCAGGCCGGCAAGCTGCTCCGCCTCGCCGGCCTGGACGAGCTGCCGCAGCTCCTCAACATCCTGCGAGGCGAGATGACGCTGGTCGGCCCCCGGCCGGAGACCCCCGATCTCGCCCGGCGCTACCTGCCCGGCTGCGAGGCTGTGTTCCGCTACCGGCCGGGCCTGACCGGGCCCGCCGCGGTGCGCCTCCGCGACCGGGACGAGCTGCGCACCGCCCAGGAGGACCTGGAGCAGTACTACCTGCACGTGGTCGTCCCCGCGAAGGTCACCGTGGACCTCGACTTCCTGTCCGCTCCGACCCTGCGGCGCACCTGCGGCGTGATCGCCGAGACATTGCTCTACATCGTCACCGGGGGGCGTAGCAGGCGCACCGTCCCGCTCGGCACCGTCACGCTGGCCAGGCCGCCGATCGCCCTCACCGTCGCGCGCTCCTACGCGCGAACCCTCACCCACGTCTGAACCCGCTCGGGTGCCGGGTGCGGGGATCAGGAAGGGCGTCCCTGCGCGTGCATCGTCGTGGCGAGCGCCACCATCTGCTGCCACAGGGGGTTGGAAGCGCCGTTCTTGTCGAGGAAGGTCCGCACGGTACCGTCGAAGTGGCGGCTCCAGGCCCACAGGTCAACGCCGTCGGCGCCCTGCTGCAGCGGGATCGTCTCGTAGATGCTGACGGCCAGGGCTGCCTGGGTGGCGTCGGCGGGGTAATGCGCCTGCGGGAACGACAGCGGCGCGACCCGGGCAAACAGCAGGAACGGGCGCGGGAACAGCGCCCGTGCCTTGCGCCAGGCGGTGGTCTGGGCGGTCGCGTCGGAGGCCTGGGCGGTGCAGCCGCCGCAGTCGACGTCGTCGCGGGCCAGGCCGTCAGCGAGCATGAAACCGTCGACGTCGCCGCTGTGGTAGATCCGCAGCAGGTTCGCGTTGGTCTGGTAGCGGTAGTCGGGCTGGCGCAGCTTGCCGCAGGGGTCCTGGCCGGGCAGGTCGCAGGTGAGCTGCCAGTCCGACAGGTCGACGACGACGGGGACGCCGGGGAGCTGCTGGTGCAGCACGCCGCCGGTGGCCCGCAGGTAGCCCAGGGTCTGCTCCGGCGTCAACCCCTGGTTGACCCGGTCGGCGACGCGGATGCCGGCGATCTGGTCCCGGTGCGCGCTGGCGAAGCGGACCAGGCCCTGGACGTCGGCGGTGATGTCCTTGCCTGCCGCGAACTCCTGGTGCTCGTCGAAGCCCAGGTAGACCTTGAGGCCCCGGTCGCGGGCCTGCTGCACCAACTGGTCGTCCCCGTAGGAGACGAGCACCGTGTTGAACGCCTCGGCGGCCTTGGCGAGGTCCGCCTGGCGGCTACCGAGCAGCGGGTACTTCCCCTTGTCGAAATGCACGGCGAGCAGCGGCGGCGGCCCGCTGCGGGGAGCCGGTCGCGGTGGCGTCACCGCCTGGCTGGTGCCCTGGTGACGTCCCGCCCCGCTGCTGCACCCTGCCGTCATCGCGGCGACCGCCGCGATGACGGCGACCACCCGGAGCCGCATCCCGAAGGGGAGCCGGGAGTGGTGTCGGTGTGATTCGCTGTGGCGGTTGGTCATGTCATTCCCTCGGAAATGTCGGCATCGAGATCAGGATGGACTGCGCGTGAGCATGAGAGTGTGGAGTGGGCTCGCCTGCCTGGCCGCCGTGGTGGTGATCGGCTTGGCGGTCGGGCGTGGTCCGGCGCCGGACCGGCTGGACGCCACCGTGCGGGATCACCTGCATGGCTGGCTGGAGCAGCGCTCGTTCAAGGAGCTTGCTGGCAAGGTCGCCGCTGAGCGGCGGGCGGGCCACGGCACCTATGTGACCGCGGTGGTGCCGCTGCTGGCCGCCGCGGCGGTGGCGGCCAGCACCAGCATCCGGCGGCCACGGCTGCGGCTGCGGCTGGGGGCGTGGGCTGCCTGGGTCGTTGCGCTGCTGCTGACGGTCCCGCTGGCGTACGCGCTGCGGGTCGCCTTCGGCCGGCCCGGACCCGGCGACGTAACGGTTCCCGCCTGGTCGCAGGGAGCCTACCCGTCCGGGGGTGCGCTGCTGGTCGCGCTCGGCTGGACCATCGGCGGAGCGTTGCTGGTGTGGCTGTGCCCGTCGTGGCGCCGCCCGCTGCTGGCGCTCGCCGCGCTGGCGTTGCTGGTCCATGCCCTTGCCCGTGTGGCCGTCGGCGATCACTGGCTCACCGACGTGGCGGGCAGCTACCTGCTCGCCGCCGGCGTCGCGCTGCTGGCGGACCCGCTGCGCCCGCGCTCCGGCGGTTACGGCTGAGACTGAGGCTGAAGATGACGTGGCCCCTCCCAGGTGGGCTGGTCCTCCGCGCGGACACGGCTGGTCACCGCCCACACCAGCGCGAACAGCAACCAGACATGGCGGAAATGCAAGGTCTGGTGGGTCATGCTGAAGGCGAAGTTGGCGAACACGGCGGCGCCAAGCGGGTGCAGCCGCGTCGGCCCGCGCGGACCTAGCAGCCGCAGTGACTGGCGGAAGACGAACCAGTACAGCAGCAGCAGCCCGAACAGGCCGATGACGCCGCGCTCCACCAGGTAGGCGAGGAGGTCGTTGTGGAGGCTCTTGTAGTCGACGGTGTACTTGGCCTCCCCTGCGCCGACGCCGAGCAGCTCCCGGCTGGGCCGGCCGGCGCTCTTCTCCAGCCCCTGCGCCCACAGCGTGAGGCGGCCATGCAGCGAGCGGTTCGAGCGGCCCAGGCTGTTCTGGAACAGGCCGCCCTGCTTCTGCGACGCCGACACTGACGCCACCTCGCCCAGCAACGACCGGGTCGCCACCACCCGGGTGATCCCCAGCACGCCGACGGCCAGCCCGATGAGCAGCAGTGCGATCACCACCTGCGCCTGCCGGACGGTGTTGCCGGCGCGGCGGACCAGGAACGACCCGGCCATGGTGGCGCCACCGGTGGCCAGGCCCACCAGCCCGGCCACCGAGCCGGTCCCATAGATCGCAAGGATCAGCCAGGCCGCCGCCAGCACCCGCAGCCAGCGGGACCGCGGCCGCGGCGAGGCGGCCAGGACGAACAGCGAGATCAGGAAGTAGCTTGCCGCCAGGTTCGGGTTGTCGGTGGTGGCCGAGGCCCGGTTCAGCGCCCGGGAGTTCGACAGGATCAGCCGGGCGAGGCCGTCGGGCAGGAAATGGAAGGTGATGCCGTTGGCAAACACCGCCCACAGCAGCGCCGAGACCGTCCAGGTGGTCAGGACGATCCCGACCGCGCGCCGGTCATAGCGCAGGTCGTTGACCACGGCGACGAAGAACACGTAGAGGTACAGGTCGATGAGCACCGCGGTACGGCCAGGTCCGGGGAACTGGCTCATGCCGACGCCGATCAGGCTGACGCCGAGCAGGAAGGCGGTCACCGTCGCCAGCGGGAACGACAGCACCCGCTTCGGGATGGCCCACGCGATCAGCGCGAACAGCAGGTAGACGACGATCGCGGCGTCGACCGGCGCGGTGTTGTTGGGGCCGTGCGGGACCAGCAGCGGCAGCAGCACCACGGCCGGCAGCAGCAGAACGACGCTGAGCGGCAGCGCCGAGCGCCCACGCTGCCGCTCTTCCCCGGCGCGGTCGGGCGACGCCGGGGGCGGGGCTGGCGGCGCTGGGCGCTCGGCGGTGACGGTCACGTCACAGCGCCCCCAGCTCGCTCGTACTGCTGGAGCGCTCGCCGATGCGCGCGCCGAGCAGGCTGGCGACCCAGGCGGCCTCGCGGGCCAGGCCGGTCTCCAGGTCCACCTCGGGGCGGTAGCCGAGCAGCGCCTCGGCGCGCGCGCCGTCGGCGCCGGTGTGCCTGGCGTCGCCTGGCTGCCACGGCGCATGTTTGATGTTCAGCCGCCTGCCGGTGATGCGCCCGACCAGATCCAGGATCTCGTTCAGGGTGACCCGACGGCCGCCGCCGACGTTGACGGCTTCGGCCTGGAACGGCGCGGTCATCGCCAGCAGGTTGGCGCGCACCGCGTCGCCGACGTAGGTGAAGTCCCTGGTCTGCTCGCCGTCGCCGTACACGGTGATGGGGTCGCCGGTGTAGGCGGCCTCGAAGAAACGCCGGAAGGCCATGTCCGGCCGCTGCCTCGGCCCGTAGACGGTGAAGTAGCGCAGCGTCGCCACGGTCATCGCCGAAGCCGGCCCCGTCGCCGAGCCCGAAGCGCCGAGCTGCGCGTAGGCCAGGCACAGGTGCTCGCTGGCCAGCTTGGTCACCCCGTAGGGCGAGACCGGCCGGGTCACCGACGCTTCGGTGGTCGGGTAGGTCGGCGCGTCGCCGTAGACGCTGGACGAGGAGGCACCGACCAGGCGCTTGACGCCGCAGCGGACGCAGGCCTCCAGCAGGCGCTGGGTGGCGATCACGTTGTCGCGCACGTAGCGGTCGAAGTCGCGGCCCCACGACGAGCGCACCCCCGCCTGCGCCGCCTGGTGGAAGACCACCTCGACGCCGTCGAGCAGCGGGTCGACGTCCATGACCGACAGGTCGCCCTCGAACAGCCGGAACCCCGGCCGGCCCACCAGCCCGGCGATATTGGCGCGCTTGTCAGCCGCCGCATACGAGGCGGTGAACGCGTCGATGCCGACGACCTCGAAATCGAGGTCGAGCAACGCCTCGGCCAGATGCGACCCGATGAACCCGGCCGCCCCGGTCACCACCACCCGTCCCGCGCTCAGTGCGCTCACCTCGCTGCCTCCCCGGTCTCAGTTCCAGTTCCAGTCGTTAGCAGCGAGCGGCCCTGGAAGCTGCCCGCCAAGTCGACGCCGAGCAGCTCGGCGATGGTCGGGGCCACGTCGTGCAGGTCGATCCGCCCCTCGCGGATGGCCCGGCCGCGCAGGTAGAGGTGGCTGTCGTCGCTGGTGTGCATGCCGGCGAGCCCCTCCCCCGGCGGGCGGAACACAGCAGTGCCCTTGGTGCCGCCCTTCAGCTCGTAGCCAGGCCGCAGGGTCAGCACCACGTCCGGACCTCTGGCGGCCTCCGCGCCGTGGTAGGCCTGGTCGCAGCGGACCGCCTGGCCGTAGACCAGCTCGCCGCTGCCGGGGTGCCGGAAGTCGGCGAGGTCGCCAAGCAGCCGTTCCAGCACCGCGTCGGCCTGCGCAGGCTGGACGCTGCCGCGCGGCCTCACACCCGCGCGGTTGAGGTAGAAGCGGCCGGGGTCGAGCGAGAAGACGGTGGAGCGCGGACTGATCGCGGACAGGCCTTTCGGTTCGTCCACGTCGAAGGCGAGATAGCCACGTTCCACCAGCCAGGCGTTGGTGAAGACGTCCAGCCGGGCGCTGGTGAAGCCGTGATCGGACATGAGCAGCAGCTCAGTGCCCTCAGGCAGGGTCCCAGCCAGCCAGCCGGCGAAGGCGTCCAGCTCGGCGTGGAAGCGGTGGAACAGGTCGACCACCCGCTCGTCGCCGTCGGCCATCCCGTTCCACAGGAAATGGTAGAGGCGGTCAGTCTCGGTAACCACCGCGACAAACAGGTCCCAGTCGCCGTCGTGCAGCAGCATCTGGACCGCCTGCCGGCGTGCCGCGAAGGTGGCGAACAGGTCCTCCTCCAGCCGCTCGAACGCCCCCCTGGCGGCCGCGTTGTCCAGGTCGACGCGGTAGCCGATCCCCCGCAGCCGCTCCAGCAGCGGCGGCGGGTACACCGCCCGCTCCAGCTTCGGCGCCACGAACCCGGCGACCAGCGCGCCCTGCACGGGCTGGGGCGTTCGGGGCCCCCCGATGGGACGGGCCGGGTAGGTCCCGGGGACGTTGAGCACCACCGAGCGCTTGCCAGCGGGGGCGAGCAGGTCCCACAGGGCCGGCGCGCGGACGTGGTCGTAGTTGGGGAAGTAGAAGTCGTGGCTGTCGGGCTTGCAGTCCATGAACCCGTAGATCCCGTGCCCGCCGGGATCGTGGCCGGTGAACACCGTCATCCAGGCGGTCCCCGACACCGATGGCAGCGAGGAGCGCATCGGCGCGAAGGAGCCGTCCTCGAACAGCGCTGCCAGGTTCGGCAGCCGCCCGGCCGAGACCTCCGCCTTCAGGTAGCTGTGCGGCGTCCCGTCGAGCCCGAGCACGAACACCCGCGGCTTGCTCGCCTTGCCCCGGCCGAGCAGTCTCATGCCAGTACCCTCCCCCGCTGCCCCGGCTGCCGTGGCAGGCCGAACAGGGACTGCAGCGTCGGAGCGACGTCCATCATGGAGAGGTCGTCGCGCCGGCCGGTCGGCAGCCCGTCCCCGGCGAGCAGGAAGACCGCCTGGTGGGAGTGGTTGCAGTCGTCGGGGCCGATGTCGTTCTCGAAGGTGTACAGGCCCTGGCCGAGGCCGAGCGACCCGACCGAGCGCCAGCGCAGGTTGCCGAAGTAGACGATCAGGTCCGGCGGGATGCCGTTGACCTCCTCGTAGACCCCCTCGGGCCGCAGCGCCCGCGTGCCCATGGGCTGGCCGTGGTGGTCGGTGAGCGCCTCCAGCTTGTCGATCAGCTGCTGGCGGACGGTCTCGTACTCGGCGGCCGGGACGATCCCCTCTGGCTCGCGCCCCTCGACGTTCAGGAACAGCCGGCCGTAGTAGCCGCCCTCGCCCCACGCCATCGTCCGCGACCAGTCGACCTTGGCCTTGCCGACCGGCGTCGGCTTGGCGGGCTGCTCGTGGAGGGTGAGGAGCCCCTCCTGCTGGAGCCACTCGTTGAAGCAGAAGCCGCCGATCATCGGCTGGCCGCCGTGGTCGGAGGCCAGCACCACGGCGGTGTCGTCGGGAAGGGCCTCCAGGAACCCCTCCAGGTGGCGGTCGAGGGCTCGGTAGTAGTCACGGAACACATGCTGGTGGCGGTTGCCGGGTTCGTGCTTGGGGTGGCCCGGGTCGCAGTACTTCCAGAAGCTGTGCTGCAGCCGGTCGGGCCCGATGTCGACGAAGGCGAGCAGATCCCAGTCGCGAGTCCGGGCCATGTGGGTAGCGAGGGCGAAACGCTGCTCGGTCATGTCGAACATGCCCTGGGAAACCGGCTCGACGTCCTTGCGGAAGCCGGGGACGTCGATGACGTAGCCGCCGGTCACCGCCTGGACCTCGTCGCGCAGCTCGGCTGGCCAGGTGAACTGCACGTCGGTGGACGGCGTCAGGAAGCACGACACCATGCAGCCCTGAACCGGCGTGGGCGGATAGGTGCCGGGGACGCTCAGCACCACGCTGTCGCGGCCGGCGGCGCCGAGCAGGTCCCACAGCCGCGGCGCCTTGAAGACCTTGGAGGTGGCGAAGGCCATGCCGTTGTAACTGTGGTCGCTGCGGTTGCGCATCCCGTAGACACCGAGGTCGCCGGGGGTGCGTCCCGAGAATAGGCAGGCCCACGCCGGGATCGAGATGGGCGGGTCGATGCTGCGCAGCGGCCCCCACAGCGCCTGCTCCCGCAGCTTGGTCAGGGTGGGCATGTCGTCGGCGAAGCGCTCGAAGAGCAGCTCCGGCGTGCCGCAGTCGAGCCCGATCAGGGCCAGGCGCCTGATGCTTGCCATCAGCGGGTGGTGGGCTTGTCGGTTGAGCCGGAGCTGTCGCCCGCTTCGCCGTGACCGTTGGCGCGCTCCTCCCGGGCCCTGTCGGCGGCCTTGGTGCTGGTCGCGGTGACGCTGACCTTGGACTGGCCATTGCCGACGACCGACGGCCACTCGCCCAGCGCCACCACCGGCGGCGGGCCGGCCTGGGTGTGGTCGACCTTGGCCAGGTGCTGGCGGACGCGGCGGACCGGTCGCTTGACGCCGAGCACCACGATACCGAGCACCTTGAGGCCCTCCGCGCGCAGGTCCTCGGCCATCTCTGCGATGTTCTGGCGCTTGGTGGCACCCGAGCGTGCCACCAGCACGGCGGCCTCGGCCTCCCCGGCAATCAGCAGGGCGTCCGCCGACCAGGTCGCCGGCGGCGTGTCGAGGATCACGATCGCCCCGTCCTCGTGGAGCTTTGCGAGCGCCTTCGGGAAGCGCGGGGAGGCGAGCAGCTCGGCGGGGCTGACCGCCGACTTGCCGGGCGGCAGCACCCACAGGTGCTCGCCCACCGACCACAGCAGCCGGGTGACGACCGCCTCGCTGCCGTCCACCACGTCCGACAGCCCCGGCGAGGTGGCCGGGATCCCGAAGAGCCGCTCCGCACCGCCGCCACGCAGGTCGGCGCAGACCAGCACGGTGGTGCGTCCCTGCCGGGCCAGCGACAGCGCCAGGTTCGCCGCCACCGTCGAGCGGCCCTCCCGGCCCTCCGCCGACAGGATGGCGACGACGTTGGCGTCGCGGCCGACCCCTTGGCGCTCCAGGCTGGTCCGCATCCAGTGGAACCCCTCAGCCGTCGGGCCGAGCGGCCGGTCCTGCACCACCAGGGACCGCTCCCCCCGGGCCTTGACCGGCACGGAGCCGGCCACCCGCAGGCCGGTCGCCTCCTCGGCGTCCTCCGGGGTGACGATCTTCGGCCGCAGCGCGTCGACCATCAGCGCCAGCGCCACGCCGATCAGCACCCCGAGCAGGATGCCGGTGGCGATGAACAGGGTCTTGCCCGGCCGCCTGCCCGGCTGGGTCACGGTCGGGTCGCCGAGCACCTCTGTGGGCAGGCCCTGCAGCGACTGCGAGCTGGTGATCTGGTCGATCGCGGACTGCAGGCTCGTCATGCGGGACCTGACAGCGTCGAGCTGCGACAGGGTGGTCGCAGAGGCCTGGTGGATGGCGGAGCGGCCGGCCTCGGTGTCCGCCTGGCGACCGAGGTCGGTAGCCCTCGTCTGGGCCGAATTGTAGGAGGCCTGCAGCTGCCGTTGGGCCTGCTGCGCGACCTTCTGGTCGGAGAGGTTACGGCGGTTGGCGTAGGCGCGGACGTAGCTGCCGACGAGGTCGCTGGCGAGCTGCGGATCAGGGTCGGTGAAGGACACGTCAATCTGCGTCGTCCCCGGGACTGGCAGCGCCACCAGGTTCTGCGCCACGGTGCCGAGCCACAGGGAGGGCTTGACGCCGTGGATCACCTCCAGCTCGCCGAACGGGCTGCCCTCCCGGAACAGCACCTGCTGCAGCGCGGTGATGTCGGGGACCAGGCCCGGGTCCAGGGGGGTGGTCTGGATCACGGTGCTGCCGGCCGCCTTGGCGCGGGTCTGGCCGAACAGCGCCTGCGCCTGGGAGGACAGCCGGTCGGGGGTCAGCGCCCTGACGTCGACGCGCTGGGTGAGCTGGTACTCGGGCGCAGAGGCCAGGTGCGGCAGGAGCAGCACGCCGGCAAGCACTCCCACCAGGACCGCGGTGGCGACGATGGCCTTGTGCCGCCATAGCGCCCTCCCGTAGTCGCTGAGGGAAGGGAGCACGTGCACCGAGTCGCGTGAGACGACGGGCATAGGACTACTCCTCCATGGCCCGAATTGACTTGGGGCCGTCAGGGCCGGATCGAACGTTGCTTGCAGACATGCGGGCAGGCCAGGGACCCCAGCGAAGACCGCCCCGGCATGCCGTGGTTTCCCCCGTGATCAGGCTGTTCGTCGAGTCGTCATGGTTTCGACTCTGGCGGTTCACCTTGCCACCCATGCCTCTGAAGGTGGATCTCCCGTCGCAGTAGGCGCGGGTACGCTGATTTACCGATTTTCATATGTCTTTGCCCGTTCAACGGCCTATGCCGATTCATCACTCTGGCGCAGCCGCCGGTACCAGGCGGTGCTGCATGGCGAAGATGGCGGCTTCGAGCTTGGAGTGAACCCCCAGCTTGACGAGGATGCTCTGCACATGCGTCCGTACGGTGTGCATCGACAGCAGGCATGCCTCGGCGATCCGCCGATTGCTGTAGCCAGCACTCACCAACTCGAGCACGTCCCGCTCGCGCGGGCTCAGCGTCCTCACCAGCAGCTCGATCTCCGGCTCGCGCTGGTATGCCGGCGACGACTCCGGCGCGGGACAGGAGAACGACAGGTCGCGACCCTCGGCGAACCCGCGGAACACCTCGGCGAGCTCCTCCTCGGAGCCGCTGCGGAGCACGGCGATGTCGTCGTCGACCGCGCCGAGGTCGAGGACGAGGACGTCTGGCTGGTTGTCCCGCATGATGCGCAGGCCCACATCGCCGTTGTAGCCCACCCCGACGACGGCGACGTTCCCCTCGCTCTGGAGCAGGAGCCGCAGCCCCTCGACGAACACGTCCTCGCTGTCGACCACGACCGTTGTGACAGCCTTGGCAGCCTCCCCGACCGGCGGCGAAGCACGCAACAGCATGGCTCAGGACCTCCCCCCCGGTCGGCTGCGACGCCGACGCACTGCGCCATCGGGACCCGGCTTGGCCATTGGCTTGGCCGTCCCGCCCACCGGCATTTCAGAAAAGCGCCGCCCCTTCGACAGCAAATGGACATTGGCGCTGGAAGGGTCCCGCTGTCAAGAGTGATCCCGGCGCACGGCACCTGCGGTAGGGCGGCCCCCTGCGCCTGCTGCTTGCCGCGCAGGGGGCCGCGACCTCGCGATCTACACCTCGACGGCGGCTGCGCTCGCCGGAGAGTCCGGGGCCGGAGAGTCCGGGGCCGGGGTGGCCTGAGGCCACATCACCATCGTGAGGGCGAGGAGGGTGAGCCCGCTCCACACCAGGGTCCCGCCCCAAACCTCGCCCTTCCAGCCAAGCCCGCCGTCATGCAGGCCGATTCCGGCGAAGTAGGTCCCCCAAAACAGCGGCGGCGCCAGGGCACAGAAGGCCCGTACCCGCGGCAGCGACGAGGGCGACGGGTCGAGCAACCGCATCAGCACCTCGACCGCGAGCGCTCCGAGCAGCCCGACCACGGCCAGGCCGGCGTCGTCGAAGTTGGTGAGCGCCTGGACCAGCAGCACCTGCAGCCCGATCACCAGCAGGGCGGCACCGGCCGGCAGCCGCCAGCGGCGCACCAGAAACAGCAGCGGCACAAACAGGAACATGGTCGCGAGGATGAACCCGGGCACACCCATCTTGATGGTCTGCTCGCTGACGTCCCGGACCTGCAGGACGGTGAAGCCGGCCTGCAGGTCGGCCCGGTGCTGGATGCTGACGATGTTGTCGAAGAACGGGTTGAGGTACATGAAGAAGAAGGCGCTCAGGGACCCCGCCAGCGCGACCGACCCGATCGCCGGCAGCAGCCGCGCCAGACCCGCCCGGCGGCCGAGCGCCGGGTCGGCCCACTGCGACCGCAGCGGCGCGGTGATGATCAAGAAGACTCCAGTGAACAACCCCAGATGGGTCGGGCTGAGCAGCGCGGCGATGTTCCGCTCGATCCCAAACGCCAGGTGCCAGGCCATATCGCCAAGCCCCGACAGCCCGAAGATCGCCAGGCCCGCCAGCGCCAGCCCATAGCCGGGCGGGACGCCCCGACGGACCCGCACCGACCAGCACACCCACGCGGCAGTCGCGACAAACCCCGAGTAGAACACCGCATGCCACGGCGTGAAGAACGTCTCCAGCTGCGGCCGGGTGTTATGCGCCCACCCGTCCAGGAACAACCCCCCGACCAGCCAAAACGTCAATAGCAGCGTGAGCAGGTCACCCGCCCAGCTCATCCGCGGCACAGTGGCCATGCTCGGCGTGATTGTCGGGTTCGCGGTTGCCTTCGCACCATCGGCGGCGGTCTTGGATCGCATCGCGCCCTCCTCTGCTCGGTTCAGCAGCGCCACCCTACGGCCTCCGCCCAACACCATCCTCCCCCGCCACGGTGATTTCCGCCTCGCTCTCCTCGCTCTTCAGAGGGAGACCAGTACAGTGGCCAGCACCATGGATGAGGCGGGTGAGCTGGTATCAGTCGTGATCCCCACCCTGAACGCGGCAGGGACCATCGAGACCTGCCTGGCGTCGATCCGGGCGCAGACCCATCCCGCGATCGAGCTGATCGTGGTCGACAACTGGAGCCAGGACGGGACCTGGGAGGCAGCGACCGACCTCGCTGACGTGGCGGTGCGCGCCGGACCGGAACGGGCCGCGCAGCGCAACATTGGCATCCAACGGGCTGGCGGCGACTGGGTGCTGTGGATCGACGCCGACATGGAACTCGCCCCCGAGGTGGTCGAGCGCTCCCTGGCCGCCGCGCACGCCGGCGGCGCGGCCGGGGTCTTCATCCCCGAGGTCACCGTCGGCAGCGGCTTCTGGACCGCCTGCCGCACCCTGGAACGGCGCTGCTACCACGGCGAACCCCTGATCGAGGCGCCGCGGCTGCTGCGCACCGGCCAGCTGCGCGCCCTCGGCGGGTTCAGCGAGCGCCTCGCCGGCACCGAGGACGCCGCGCTCCGCACCCGGCTCCGCGCCGAGGGCACGCCGCTGGTGTGGGCCGACACCCTGATCCTCCACCACGAAGGCCGCCTCACCCTCGGCGGTGTCGCCCGCAAGCGCTTCTACTACGGCAGGAGCATCCCCGCCTACCGCCACGCCCATCCCGGCGCCGTCTCCGGCCAGGCCAGCGCCACCCTCGCCGCCTTGTGGCGCCACCGCCGCCTGCTCGCCGCCGACCCCCCGCACGCCGCCGGAGTCCTGCTGCTGCGCGCCTGGGAAGCCGCCGCCTACCTCGCCGGCGCCACCGCTGCCGCTCTGGCTAAACCGCGGCCAGCCAGCTGAATCAGCTCGCCGGAAGCTCCTTGGAATGGGTGCTGCGAACCTCCACAGTGCCCTTGTAGGCGAAGCCGCGCACCCGGACCAGTGGGGCGTCGGCTGCTGGCTCCTCGTCGCGGTGGTCGGCGAAGGTGCCGCCGTAGCTGGAGCCGTGTGCCTCGACGCGGACCCCGCGGGGGACGATGACCTCCACCCGGGCCTTGTAGGCGAGTGCGTTGATGGTGGTGACCGGCGCGGTCAGCTCGGCGGCGCGCAGGTCCAGTTCGGCGTTGCCCTTGTAGGCGATGGTGGTGGACTGTTCGGGGACGCGCCAGCGGCCGCGGCGTGCTACTGAGCCTTTGAAGCCGAGGACGAGGCGGGGCGCAGCGCTGGCCGGGGCGAGGGTGCCGGTGCGGACGGTGGCGGGCAGGTCGGCGAGGAGCTGGTCCAGCTCGGCGCGGGTGCGGGCGCGCAGTGCGGTGGCGGTGCGCTGGTCGAATTCCTCGTCGTCCAGGCGCCCCTCGGCGAAGGCGACCTGCAGGCGCTGCACAGCGGCGTCCCGCTCCTGGGTGGAGGCACGCACGGCGGGGACGCCTGACGTTTGCGCTGGCGCTGGTTGCTGCTGTGGCTGCGGCTCCATGGACTGCTCCATGGGCTCCTCCTGCTCCTGGCCCGGTGCTGCACAGCTTGGCAGTCCCAGCTTATAAGATGCGCGTCTGCGTCCTGGCGTCCGGTTTGTGGCTGCTGTGCTTGGAATTGGATTTGGGCTGGGAGGGAGGGGCCTGACAAGGATGAAGGATGCGATTCGAGCAGGCGTGTCGCGCCTGCACCGTCTGATCCGCCCGATACCGAGTGAGCGCCGCTTTGACTATGACCGCCGGCTGCTGGTCAACCCGTACCTGGCCGAGCAGGAGGCCGGCCTGCGGGACCTGTACGCGGCGATCGAGCGGACCGGGCTGTCGCTCGGCTACCCGGCCTGGAACCTGCTCTACTACACGCTGCTGTGCAGCCTCCCCAAGGCTGACCCGGTCGTGATCGAGACCGGCACCAACCGGGGCTTCTCCACGATCGTGCTGGCGCAGGCGCTGATCGACGCTGGCGTCGGCGGGGTGGTCCGCACGGTCGATATCGACGGCGAGGTGGTCCAAGTCGCGCGGGGCCATGCGGAACGGGCCGGCGTCGCCGAGCGGATCCGCTTCAACGTCGGCGACAGCTACGAGTTCCTGGACCGGCTGCCCGACGAGGTCAGCCACGTGGACTTCGCCTTCCTCGACGGCGACCACCGCGCCGACCACGTGATCGGCGAGTTCGAGCGCCTGTACCCGCTGGTCGCCGCCTGCGACGGCAAGGTCTACTTCGACAACACCGGGCGTGGCGGGGTCGCCAAGGCGCTGCGGCATATCCACAAGGTCCACGGCGGCAACCTCGTCGAGTTCCCGAGCTGCTCGTGGGCCCCACCAGGCAACGCCATCTGGCAGCCGAAACGCTCCGGTCCCACCGCCAGGCGCCGCCGCCGTTGAGCCCGGAGGTACCGTACTGGTATGGGCGCGTTGCTCGGTCCAGCTGGTCGGTCGTGGAGAGCCGCGACGGCGCTGCTGGTCGTGGTGGTGTTGCTGCTGACGTTGGCGGTGATCTGGTTGCCGCGGATTCGGTTCCCGTTCGCTACCGCTGACCACCGTACCTGGGAGCTGTTCGGCCGGACGGCCGGGCCGGGGAGCTGGGTCGCTGGTGACGGGTCCTACCCGGTCGCGCTGCCGGACGGCCGGGTCGCGTGGCTGTTCGGCGATTCGCGAGTCCGCCGTGCCGACGGGACGGACGCGTTGGTTCGCAACTCGATCGTCGTCCAGGATCGCCACGGCAGGCTGCGGACTGTCGCTGGAGGCAGCGCCGCCGCGCCGACTGACCTGATTGCTCCGCTGCAGCCTGGCACCTGGCTGTGGCCGACCGGTGGCTTTGTCGAGGGTGGCCGGCTGATGGTGTTCGCTGAGGAGTTCAGCCGGCCGCTCGGGCCTGCAGCTGGCGGGAGTGGCGACGGCTTCCAGTTCCAGGCAACCGACCGCCGCTACCTTGTCCCCTTCCAGCTCCCCGGCCTGATCGGGGGCACGCCGCGTGCTGCCTACGGCGGGCCGGTCGCGTGGGGCCATGCGGTGCTGACCAGCGGGCGCGACGTGTACGTCTACGGCAACCTGGAGCGCGACGGCTGGACCAACCTCACCTATCTGGCCCGCTTCCCACTCGGCCGCTCCGATGGCTACTGGCAGTTCTGGGACGGTCGCGGCTTCGGCCCGGACCCGCTCGCCGCCGCGCCGCTCCAGGGCCCCGGGGACACGGCGCTGGTCGCCAAGCTCGGCAGCGTCATCCCACAACCCGATCCCGGCGGCAGGTTCGCCGCCTTCACCATCAACCCGTTTGGGAGCACCATCGACCTGCGGATCGCCTCAGCCCCGCAGGGGCCGTGGAGTGCCAGCCACACCCTCTACGCCATTCCGGAGCAGCATCCCTACCTGCCCCGCGCCCACGTCGACGGCAGCGGGACCGTCCAGCTCGCCTATTCAGTGGCCGACAGCCGACCCCGCTACCTCGTCGCCAGATGGTGACGTGACCGGCGCCCGGGAGCGGGTCGCGGCGGGTACGGGCGGCTTGCTGGTGCTCGGCGCGGCGGTGCTGTGGGGGTCGACCGGGACGGCGAGAGCGCTGGCACCGGCGGGTGCGTCGCCGCTGGCGGTCGGTGCGATGCGGATCCTGATCGGGTCCGCTGCCCTGGTGCTGGTGGCCAGGGTTCGCGGCGGCCTCCAGGCGAGTCAGCTGCGGGGATGGCCGTTTGGGGTGGTGGCGGCTGGGGCGGTGGCGATCGCCGCCTATCAGCTGGCGTTCTTCTCGGCGGTGGCGCGGACCGGGGTGGCCGTCGGCACGATCATCGCGATCGGCAGCGCGCCGCCTGCCGCTGGGCTGTTGGCCTGGCTGATTCGCGGCGAGCAGCCTGGGCGGCGCTGGCTGCTGGCGACTCTGCTGGCGGTCGCGGGCGGTGGGCTGCTCGCCGCCGCTGGTCAGGCGGTGCGGTTCCGGCCGGCAGGGGCGCTGCTGGCGCTGCTGGCCGGCGCTGCCTACGCGGTCTATGCCTTGGCGAGCAAGCAGCTCCTCAGTTTGGAGCGGCACCAGCCGGTCGAGGTGATGGCGGTCCTGTTCGCCGGCGGGACGGTGCTGCTGCTGCCGGTGCTGGTGGTGGAGCCGCTCGGCTGGCTTGCCAGTCCCCGGGGGCTGCTGGTGGCCCTGCATCTCGGCCTGGTTGCCACCGCCCTGGCCTACGCACTGTTCGCCCGGGGGCTGGCGCGGGTGCCGGTGGCGACGGCGGCGACGCTGTCGCTGGCTGAGCCGCTCACTGCCGCGCTGATCGGGGTGGTGGTGCTCGGCGAGCGCCTGACGCTGGCCGGTGTCGTCGGCGGCCTGCTGGTCCTGACCGGCCTGGCGGCCCTGGCGCCGGCAGCGGGCGTTCGGGCTCGGGCAGCGATACCTTCGGCCGTGCCGCAGGCGAGGCCTCGAATCCGGAACGGGAAGGTGGAGCAATGACCGTGGAGGCTGACGTCGGGGTCGTTGGCGGTGGGGTCATCGGGATGTCGGTGGCACGGGAGCTTGCCCGTGCGGGGGTCGACCGGGTGGTGGTGCTGGAGCGCGAGCCGGCGGTCGGGCAGGGGTCGTCGTCGCGGGCGAACGGCGGCGTGCGGGCGCAGTTCACCACCAAGGCGAACATCGAGTTCTCGCGCTACTCGATTGGCGAGCTGGAAGCACTGGAGCAAAGCAGCGGGCTGCTGGAGTTCCGGCAGACCGGGTATCTGCTGATGACCGGCACCGAGGCGGGCGAGCGCGCCCTGCGGGAGGCATGGGCGCTGCAGCGCTCGCTGGGTGTGGAGACCCGCTGGCTCACTCCCGGCGAGGTCGTGGAGCTGGCGCCGTTCGTGCGTCCGGAGGGGCTGCGGGCGGGGACCTTCCACGACCGCGACGGCTTCCTGGACCCGCACGGGGTCGTGTCGGCGCTGCGGCTGGAGGCGGGCAGGCTGGGCGTGCGGATCGTGACCGGTGCCGAGGTCGCCGCGATCCGCCGCCTGCCCCAGCCCGATGGGGGGTTCGAGCTGACAACGAACGCGACCGGCCAGGGGACCGGCCAGACGCTGCGGGCCCGCTGGGTCGTCAACGCCGCCGGGCCCGCCGCCGCGCAGGTCGCGGCGTTGGCCGGGGTGGAGCTGCCGGTCGCGCCGGTGCGGCGGAACCTCGCCTTCGCCCGGGAGCGGGAGTCTGGGGAGCTGATCCCGATGTGTGTGGACCTGGACACCGGGGTGCTGGTGCGGCGGGAGCTGCGCGGCGGCTTCGTGCTTGCCTGGTCAGACCCTGACGACCCGTCGTCGTGGGACACCACCGTGGACCCGCGCTTCCTGGAGGGGCTGGCGCAGCGGGTGGGCCACCGCTTCCCCTTCGCCGAGGACCTGCCGATCGATCAGCGGCAGTGCTGGGCGGGCCTGTACCCGGAGACCCCCGACCACCACGCGATCATCGGCGAGGCGGCCGAGGTCCCGGGGTTCGTCCAGTGCGCCGGCTTTGGCGGCCACGGGGTCATGCACTCCCCCGCCGCCGGCAAGGCCGTCGCGGAGCTGGTCACCCTCGGCCGCTGCAGCAGCTTCGACCTGCACCCGCTGCGCCCGTCCCGCTTCGCCGAAGGCGACCTGGTGGTCGAGACAGCGGTGCTGTGAGGCTGGAGCGGCTGCTCAGCTGACGATGCGGCCGGCAATGCCGACCATCAGCGGGCCGAGCAGCGGCAGCACCACGTTCGACAGCGCGTAGGTGACGGTGTAGCCGATCAGCGGGGTGGAGTTGCCCGCCGCGCTCAGCACCGAACTGATCGCCGGGGTGCTGCACTGCTGCCCGGCGATGCCGCCGAACAGCACGGGCGCGTCGAGCTTGAGGAACCGGTGCCCGACGTAGAGCGAGATGCTCGCGGGCACCAGCACGATCAGGATGCCGCAGATCGGCAGCGCGACGCCGTACTTGTCGAGCAGCGTCCACGCCTGCGAGCCGACCGACAGCCCGGTCACCGCGATGAAGCTAGCGAGGCCGAGGTCCTTGATGACCTGCGCCGCAGCCGAAGGGAACGCGCCGAAGGTGGGGTGCTTAGCCCGCGCCCAGCCGAAAACCAGCCCGGCGACCAGCGCGCCGCCGCCGGTGCCGAGCGTCATCGGCACGCCCGCGATCTTGACCGACACCATGCCGATGAGCAGGCCGAGGGTCAGGCCGAGGCCGAGGTAGATGAAATCGGTGGCGTTGCCGTTTGCGGCCGGGTAGCCGATGCGCGGGGTGACCCGGTCCACGTCGGCGGGGGCGCCGGTGACCGTCACCACGTCGCCCTGCTGCAGCGGGGTCTCGCGCAGGCTGGGCAGCGGGGTGTCCATGCGGGTGACGCCGCCGACGTAGACGCCGTGGCGGGCCTCGGGTGCCAGCGTGGCGCGCAGCTCGCCGAGCGACTGGTTGTTGAGCTGCTTATTGGTGACCACCACGTCGCGGGTCTGCAGGACCAGCCCGATCCCGTCGGCTTCCCGCTCCGGCCCGATCAGGTCGTCGGCGTTGACCACCGCGGTGCGCTGGCCGACCACCAGCACCGCGTCGTCGATGGCCAGGCGCAGCTCCGGAGACACCTTGAGGGTCTGCTCGCCGCGGCGGACCACCTCGACGGTGGCGTCCTCGGAGAGCCCCCGCTCGATCTCGCCGATGGTGCGGCCGGCACCCGCGCTGACGGCGTAGACGCGGCCGACCAGGGCGGGCAGCGCCTGCGACTGGCCCGCTTCGAGGTTGCCGCCGCCGCCGAGGCGCTCCCACAGCCGCTTGGCCTCCTCGCGCAGGTTGATGCGCAGGATCATGGGGCCGAGCTGGCTGGTGAACAGCACGATCGTGACCAGGCCGAAGAGGTAGCTGATGGTGTAGGTGGTGGCGACGTTGGCCTGCAGGGTCTGGACCTGGCTGGCGGGCAGCCCGAGCTTGGCGAGCGCGTCGGAGGCGGTGCCGACCACGGCGGACTCGGTGGCGGCGCCGGCCAGCAGTCCCGCGGAGGTGCCGCGGTCGAGCTGCAGCACCCAGGTGATCCCCGAGACCAGCGCGAGGATGGTCACCACCTCGATGATCGTCAGGACGCCGAAGCGGAGCCCTTTGCGGTTCAGGTTGGAGAAGAAGGCGGGGCCGCCGGTGTAGCCGAGGGCGTAGATGAACAGTGCGAAGGCGAAGGTCTTCAGGTCGTCGCTGATGCTGACGCCGAGCTGGCCGATGACGATCGCCGCGATCAGCGTGCCGCAGACCCCGCCGAGCTTGATCGGCCCGAAGGGGATCTTGCCAATGAGGTACCCAATCGCCAGCGAGGCGAACAGTGCCAGCAACGGCGTCTCACTCAGCAGGTGCTTGAGCCAGTGCATGTGCCCTCCCCCTCCCCCAGTGTCGTGTGGCCGTTGTCAGCGACGTTTGGCGCCGTTGGAGCCCTTGGCCTTGGAACCGTTGGCACCCTTGCCGTTACCGTTGCCGGCCATCTGGTCCCGCCAGGCCTGGTGGTACTCCTGGCCGAGATCGGCCAGCCAGTGGCCGATCCGCTCGTAGGCCTCCATCGGCAGGTTGGCCAGCGAGACCCGCACCGACCACTCGGGCCCGTCGAAGCCGCCGCCGTTGAGCAGCACCACCGAGCCCTGCTCGGCGAGCCGGAAGACCATGTCGGTCGGCTCGTAGTTGGCGCGCATGTAGTCAGCGAAGTCCTTGCCCCAGTGGCGCTCGGCCCAGGCCAGCAGGTCCAGCTCCGCGTAGTAGGCGGCGCGCAGCGGGTCCTCGGGCAGCGTCACGCCCATACCCTTGGTCAACGCATGCAGCCGCCGGGCGATGATCGCGCGGGTGGCCTGCTTGTAGGCGTCCTTCTCGTCGAGCAGGGCCGACAGCGCGAACAGCGTCATCTGCACCTGCTGCGGCAGCGACAGCCCGGCGGTGTGATTGAGCGCGACCTGGCGGGAGTCGGCCACCATCCGGTCGATGAACTTGAGCTTGGCCGGCTCCAGCGAGATCGACTCGTAGCGCTCGGCCAGCCCCGCCTGGTCAGCTTCGGGCAGGCGGGCCAGCAGCTCGTCGAAGAGGTTGTCCTCGCTGACGGCGACCACGCCGAGGCGCCAGCCGGTGCAGCCGAAGTACTTGGAGAACGAGTAGACCCCGATGGTGTTGCGCGGGACCACCGACAGCAGGGAGCGGAAGCCGCTGACGAAGGTGCCGTAGACGTCGTCGGTGATGACGATCAGTTCGCGGTTGGTGCTCTCCACGATCCGGGCGATGCGCTCCAGGGACTCGGGCGCCAGCATCACCGACGGCGGGTTGCTCGGGTTGACCAGGAACAGCGCCTTGACCGAGGGGTCGGCCAGCTTGTCGAGCTCGCTGTCGGGGTACTGCCAGGTGTGGAAGCCGTCCTGGCTGGTGCGGTTGGCCTGCAGCTCCAGCACGTCGAGGTTGTAGCGGTCCAGGCGCGGGATCTCTAGGTACGGGGTGAAGATCGGCGCCATGATCGCGATCTTGTCGCCCTGGTGCAGCAGCCGGTTGGTCACCAGGGTGTCGAAGATGTAGCACATCGCGGCGGTGCCGCCCTCGGTGGCGAACAGGTCGTAGGGGGCCCGTGGAGGCTTGCCGTCGCACAACTCCTTGACCAGATAGGTGTGGACCACCCGCTCGGCGCAGCGGAGCATGCGGTCGGGCACTGGGTAGTTGTCGCCGATGATCCCGTCGGTCAGCTCGTGGACGAAGGTGTCGGCGTCAAGACCGAGCTTGCCGGTGCCGTACTCGACCGCGCGGCGCAGCAGGTCGGCGCCGGGGTCGCTGTCGTTGTCGTCCAGAAAGGCGCCGAGCCGGGCGGCGATGCCGTCTTTGGCCGGCATGCCGCCCAGCCCGGGCCACTCGTCCCAGTCCCGCCGCGCCTCCTCCAGCCCGAAGCGGCCGAGCAGGAAGAAGGCAGCCCGCGGGGTGGTTGCGGTCCAGTTCGGGTTGCCCCGGCCGGCGTTCAGCATGCTGGCCACGCTGGCCTGCTGCTGCTGTTCGGCCAGCTCGATCAGCTTGGATTTCAGCTCGAAGGGACTGAGCTGCTGCAGGTCACGCTCCTGTTGGCGGGAGACGTGCTGCCGGCCGCTGTCGCTGTGAGTGGTTGTCATGCGCTGCCCCCGGTCGAGTGCCGCTCCAGCCGTTACTGGATGCCTGGCAACCCAATCGACGCGGAAAGGCGCGTGCTTGATCCTCCCAACCCCGTGCAGAGGGGGTTTGGCGGGTTATGGGATTTCTTGGTCCCTCAGTTGCCGGCGCTGGCGCGGCGAGTCGGCGTGACCGGCGCCCGCTCGGTCCCGGACCGCGACGCTGACTGCTTTGTGCCGAACGGCGACCCGGCCTGGATGGGCTGCTCCCGCTGCGCGTCACGCTGCAGCGACGGAGGCAGGTCGCGCTGGTCACGCCGCGACGCCGGCTTCTCGGCGGCCGTGGCGCTGGTGCCGCTGCTGCCGGCTTCCCGGCTCGGGGACTGCTCGTGTGCCCCTGACGACCCGACGCTGTCCGGCGGCTCCTTGTGGCCGCCGTCGCCCTTGGCGGCAAGCACGCCGCCAAGCTCGCCGTGAACCTGGTCGAGGTGGCGCAGCAGGCTGTCATGGACGTCCTGGAGCTGGTCGGCCTCGACTTCGATGGCGGCGCGCTCCTCTTCGGCCTCGCGGCGGATGCGCTCGGCCAGCGTCCGGGCCTCCGCCAGCATCCTGCGGGCATCGGCGTCGGCTCCTGCGCGGACCTGCTCAGCGTCGTGCTCGGCGGCGGAGAGCATCCGGTCCCGCTGCCGACCCGCCTCGGCAAGACGCAGGCCAGCCTCCCGGTCAAGCTGCTCGGCCTGCTGCTCGGCGGCGTCGACCAGGTCGGACGCCTGCGCCTGGGCGTCGGCGATGACCGACTCGGCGCGCACCTGCGCCTCCTCGACCAGCCGCTCGGCCGACAGGCCGGCCTGCTCGAGCACGCGGGCGGCTTGAGCGCCGAGGTGCTCGAAGCTCGGCGGCGGCTGGTTGCGGGCGGAGCTGATCTCCATTTGCATCTGCGCCATGTGCCGCTCGGCCTGGTCGGCGCGCTGGCGCTCCCCCTCGAGATTGGCGCCAAGCTCCTCGACATAGGCGGTGACCTGCTGGCGATCGTAGCCACGCAGCACCACCGGGAAATTCGGCAGCTCGGTCGCGTCCCGCGACCGATCGGTGGTGTCTGGCTCGAACACGCTCATGTGGGCTCTCCCCTGAGATAACACAGAAACACGGCATTCGCGCAAAAGCTCTTCGTACGAGCGTGCTTCCTGACCCGGCCATACGGCCGGATCGGGAGGGAGCGGTCGCCTGGCTCAGAACTTCGCTACGAGGGGATTGTCCCGTCCCTGATGGCTCATGGCAAATCCGTTGAACATGACATTCATGACGGGTTCAGCTGTCGTCCGGAGCCGCCGAAGTAGCCAGGAAGCACCAAGGACGCCATGGACAACGCCCAGGCCAGGAGGTTTCGTGTCCGGCCCCTTCGCGGTCCCTCTGCCGGTCGACCTCGCCGCGGTCGCCGTCGGCTCGGTGCAGGGTGCCGTGTTCGCGACGCGCATGGCGCGTGAGCGCCATATCGACATCATCGGCATCGTCGTCATCGGCATCGCCACCGGCGTCGGCGGCGGCATGATCCGCGACCTGCTGCTGGAGCAGCCCGTCGCGGCGCTGGCCTCCAACCGCTACCTGGTCACCGCGGCGCTGGCCGCCCTGGCTGGCATGATCTTCGCCGACCTGGTCAACCGCATGGAGATCGTGGTGGTCGCCATCGACGCCGCCTCGCTGGGGCTGTGGGCGGTGGTCGGCACCTACAAGGCGAGCGGCTTCGGGTTCGGCGTGGTCCCCTCCGCCTTCGTCGGCGTGATCGCCTGCGTCGGCGGCACCATCATCCGCGACCTGCTGATGCGCACCGAAGTCTCCCTGGTGCGGGTGGGTTCGTTCTATTCCTTCGCCGCCCTCGGCGGCGTCACCACCTTCCTGGCCGTCGACCAGATCGCCGACAGCCTCACCGCCGCCTCCGCTGCCATCCTGGTGACCTTCGGCCTGCGCATGCTCGCCTACTTCTTCGGCTGGCGCACGCCCCGCTCCCGCACCCTCAATCTCCCTCCCAAAGGCTCCAAGGACTTGCGCGGCAGCCGCTGACAGTGACTTGACCGCGGCAGTCCCTATCCCTAAGGGTGAACAGCGCAGAATCGTGCTATCACGCACTGGGGGATGGGGATGGCCGGCTCGATGGTCTACCGGCTTCCGGTCGCCGACACGGACGCGGCGAACATGGTCGTGTTCAGCCAGGCGATGGCGGCGGCCGAGGGCATTGCCGACAACCGCGGCTACAACTACATCGCCGGGTTCCACGGCGCTCCGGGCTGGTACTGCTGGCACCACCAGATCAGCCGCCGTACGCCGCTGCAGGCGCGCCTGTTCCTGCCCTGGCATCGTGCCTATCTGTGGTGGCTGGAGCAGGCGCTGCAGGACCGCGTCGAGGGCGTGGCGCTACCGTGGTGGGACTGGGCCAACGTCCAGGACGTCCCCCCCGCCTACGCGACCCGGCGGATCGGCGATCAGGCAAACCCCCTCTATGCGACCAAGGCCTACGTGCCGACCGCGAGCCCGCCGATCAACCGGCGGACCAGGCGCGACCCCGGCGGCAACCCCTTCGCCCGCCTGCCGACCCAGCAGGAGGTCGACGACCTGCTTACCGACAGCGACTGGGCGTCGTTCTCGGACCGGGTGGAGGACTTCCACGACGCTGTGCACGGCTGGGTCGGCGGCGACATGGGCGACGTCACCAGCGCCGCCTACGACCCGGTCTTCTTCGCCCACCACTGCATGATCGACCGGCTCTGGTACCTGTGGCAGGTCCAGTACGGCAACGGCGGGATCCCCTCGGACCTGCTCGGCCTGGAGTTGGTGCCGTTCGGCAAGACCATGCGCGACGTCCTCGACGTGCAGCTGCTCGGCTACGAGTACGCGGCCAGCTCGACCGGGATTCCCGTCGGAACCCCCGCCGACGCCGGAGCAGGGGAAGGGGAAGGGGGCGGCAACCATGGTTGAGACCTACCTCTACGGCCCGTTCAGGCACGGCGCCAGCGCCACCATGCAGCGCGCCGACCTGGAGTTCTACGGCATCAACCACTACCGCCCCTCGTTTGTGGCGCGCATCTACTTCAACGACCCCGAAGTCGACGCCGACAGCGCCACCGAGGAGCGCGACAGCTACGCGGGCAGCTTCGCCATCTTCGGCCACCAGCGCTGCTCCGGCGACGAGGGCCACTGCGACGTCCACCCGCACGCACGCCGCTTCGACGACCGCCCCTCCCACCCGCTGACCCGCGCCTTCAAACGCGTGATCGTCACCGAGGCGCTACGCCGCTGCCTGACCACCGAGGACCTGACCATCACCGTGATCGCCGCCTCCAGCGACGACACCCCGCAGCCGGACCAGCCCCTGCTCGACTTCCAGGGCATGCAACTCACGACCTTCAACTGACTCTCGGGTGGCCGTCGCGCCGAATAAATGTTCCATGCGGGAATAGTTCCTCCCAAGCATGATGTTGTGCGGGGAAAGATCTGATGGGGAAAGCCCCAAACGATCAACGGGAGGAGCTGATCATGGAGCTCACGATCGTCAATCCCCAGCCGAAGTACCAGCCGGCCGCCCTCATGCAGCCACCGGCGCTCGGCTACATCCACGTGGCTGCTGTCGTCGCGCCTCCAGCCGGTCGCACCCCGTTCCCAGGCCGGAGCGAGCAGAAGGCCGCGCTGCTGCGCCAGCTGAAGTCGCTGGCAAGCCAGCTGGAGGCGCTGCCGGAGGTCGTCAAGGCCACCGTCTACCGCGCCATCCTGGTCCCGCCCCCTGGCGGGTACGCCCGGCAGCACGCCACTCACCCGGCGCGCTACGACGTGGTGGTGCTGATCGAGACGACCTCACCCGAGGTGATCGGCGCGGTCCAGGCCAGCGAGCCCTACAAGCTGCTGCTGGAGGCGGCGACCGCCGCCGCCAAGGATCTCCACGTCATGACCGCCCACTGCATCCGGCGGATCGGGGACGTCGACAAGACCCGCCAGGGCCTGTTCCTGTTCAACCACTTCGTCGCCGAGGACCCCGCGGTCGCGCTCGAGCTGTGGGACTACTTGGCCGGCTGGTACCAGGTGGAGACCGACCTCGACAACTCCACTCTGCTGCAGCCCCTCGGCGATTCCCCTGGCGACGCCGATTACGTCTTCGTCAACCACTCCCGCTGGGACGACAGCCTGCCCCGCTTCGCGCTGCGCCAGTTCGGCAAGCGGAGCTTCCGCAGCTACGTCCTCGCCAACATGCAGGCCAACCACGTCGGCGCGATGCCGCTGCTGTACCGGCTCGCCTGACCGCACCAGCCCGGCACCATCGAGGAGCACCCAATGACTACCGCACCCATCACCCCTCCCCCGCCGCAGTTCGCGGGCAAGGTCGCCTTGGTCGCGGGCGCCAGCCGCGGCATCGGCGCGGTCACCGCGCAGACGTTCGCGCGGGCCGGCGCCACCGTCGTGCTGGCCGCCCGCGACCAGCAGGCGCTGGAGCAGGTCGCCGAGGGCATCCGCCGCGAGGGCGGCCAGGCCCTGGTGGTCCCCACCGACATCGGCGATACGGCCTCGGTCGAGCGGCTCGTCGGCCGGGCGGTCGACAGCTTCGGCCGCCTGGACGCCGCCTTCAACAACGCCACCGACGGCCCCATGCCGGCGCCGCTGGCCAACATCGACCCCGACGAGTTCGACCAGGGCATCCGCACCAACATCCGCGGCACCTTCCTCGGCATGAAGTACGAGATCCAGGCGATGCTGCGCAGCGGCGGCGGCGCGATCGTCAACATGGCCTCCCTCGCTGGCCTCCAGGGCGTCGCCAACCTGGCCGCCTACAGCGCCGGCAAGGCCGGGATCATCGCCCTCACCAAGGTCGCCGCGCTCGACTACGCCGACCAGGGCATCCGCGTGAACGTCGTCGCCCCAGGGCCGATCCTCACCTATCACCTGGAGGCCGCCGGCCCCGAGGCGCAGCGCCAAGCCGGCCTCTCCACGCCGATGCGCCGCGTCGGCCAGGCCGAGGAGGTCGCCGCCACCGTCCTGTGGCTGTGCTCCGACCAGTCGTCCTTCATCACCGGTTCGGTCCTGCCCATCGACGGCGGCCAGTCCGCCGGCCTGAAACCACAACAGAAGATGTACCGCCAGGGCCAAGCCATGGAACCAGCCAAGCCCTGAAGGCGGCCCGCTTGCCTTGGTGACACCCCGGTGCGAGACTCGCGCGGTGACACCGATGAGACGCCGATGACCGGTCCGCTGGAGGGCGTCCTCGTCGCGGACTTCTCCCGGGTGCTCGCCGCACCGATGGCGACCATGCTGCTCGGCGACCTCGGCGCCGACGTGGTCAAGGTGGAGCGTCCCGGCGCCGGGGACGAGACCCGCGCCTGGGGGCCGCCGTTCGTGAACGGGCAGAGCGCCTACTACCTGGCGGTCAACCGCAACAAGCGCGGCATCACCCTGGATCTTGCCAGTGAGGAGGGCCAGCGGGCGGCGCGGGCCCTGGCCGAACGCGCCGACGTCCTGGTGGAGAACTTCCGCCCCGGAACCATGGACCGCCTCGGCCTTGGCTACGCCGCCCTCCGGGAGCGCAACCCGGGCCTGGTGTTCTGCTCGGTGTCGGGCTTCGGCGGCGGCGCCGGGGCCGCACTGCCCGGCTACGACTTCCTGGTGCAGGCGCTCGGCGGCCTGATGAGCGTCACCGGGCAGCCAGGCCCGGACGGCGAGCCCACCAAGGTCGGCGTGGCGCTGGTGGACGTGCTCACTGGGATGTACCTGCTGACCGGGACGCTCGCCGCACTGTACGAGCGGGAGCGGACCGGCCAGGGCCAGCGGGTCGAGGTCAACCTGCTCTCCTCCGCGCTGGCCGGTCTGGTAAACCAGGCCTCCACCTACGTAACCACCGGCCAGGTCCCCAGGCGGATGGGCAACCAGCACCCGAGCATCGCCCCCTACGAGACGCTCCACACCGCCGACCGCCCCCTGGCAGTCGCGGTCGGCAACGACGGCCAGTTCGCCCACCTCTGCGAAGCGCTCGGCGCCCCGCAGCTCGCCACCGACCCCCGCTTCGCCCGCAACGCCGACCGCGTCACCAACCGGGCCGCCCTGGTCGCGGAACTGGAGCAGCGCCTCGCCTCGCGGCCCGCCGCCGCTTGGGTCGCCGCCCTCACCACCGCCGGGGTTCCCTGCGGTCTGGTCAATGACGTCGGCGAGGCCTTCGCCCTTGCGGACCGCCTCGGCCTGGCTCCGGTCACCGAGATCGCCGCCCCAGCCGGCAACGCCCGCCAGGTCTCCAACCCGATCCGCCTGTCCTCCACCCCGCCCACCTACCGCCGTCCCCCACCCCGTCTCGGCGAGCACACCGCGGAGGTACTGCGCTGGCTCGGCCTGAGCGACTAATTGGCCCGGAACGTCCAGCTTGGGCACGGCTTGCCACGCGGCCGACCTGCGGGAAGACTTCTGTGATGGGACTGCATCTGGCCGCGTTTGTCAGCGTCGCCGTCGTCATGGTCGTCACCCCCGGGCCCGACACGGCCTTGACGATCCGCAACGCATTGCTCGGTGGGCGGCGCGCGGGGCTGCTCACCGCTGCTGGGGTCGTGGGCGGCCAGGTGATCTGGACGCTGGCGACCAGCGCCGGGATCGCCGCGCTGCTGGTCGCCTCCAGGCCCGCCTTCCTGGTGCTCAAGTACGTCGGGGCCGCCTACCTTGTGTTCCTCGGGGCCCAGGCGCTGCTGGCCGCGTTGCGTGGTCCTCGACCCACGCCGTCGAGGAGCGTCGGTGCGGGTCGGAGACGCCCGGTCGAGGTGACCGCGTGGCGCCAGGGGGCGATCAGCAACCTCGCCAATCCCAAGTCGGCGATCTTCTTCACGACCCTGTTGCCGCCGTTTGTTCCCGCGCGGCAGGCGTCGTTCCTGACGTTCCTGCTACTTGGCCTGTTGTACTGTTTGATTACGCTGGGGTGGCTGAGCGGGTATGCGGTGGTGGTCGCCCGGGTGGGTGACGTGCTGCGCCGCCCGGGCGTCCGTCGGGCGGTGGAGGCGGTCACGGCCGTGGTCCTGACCGCGCTGGGCCTCCGCTTGGCCACCGACCAGCATTGAACCTCAACGACCGTGCCCACACTGACCCACCAACGGTTCCGGAATGTCCTGTAATTGGCGGACTCGCTGGCACCAAGCCGAGCCGACGTCGCCAGGCGACCCGGCCACATTTCGTGCGCCAGGGTGGGCCGTCAAGGCCCATGACCACCAATTGGGAGCGCCCGTACCATTGGACTGACGCCTGAGCAAGGGAGCTAGCCATGCAGACCGTCACTCCCCACATCATCGTTCGCGACGCGGCACGCGCCGCGGAATGGTACGAGCGAGCGCTCGGGGCAACGACCGGGACCAAGATCCCCGTCCCCGGAGGCAAGTTCATGCAGATCGAGCTGCGCTTTGGCGAGTCGAGGGTGATGATCGCCGACGAGTTCCCGGAACTGGGCGCCGTCTCGCCGCTCACCCTCGGCGGCACCTATGGCGCGCTGACGATCAACACCGACGACGTCGACGCGCTCTGGCAGCGTGCGATCGACGCCGGGGCCGAGATCTTCCACCCGCTCCAGGACGCCTTCTGGGGTGAGCGCCACGGCCAGATCATCGATCCCTTCGGCCACCGCTGGGGTCTCGCCCAGCACCTCGTCGACATGACCCCCGAGGAGATCGCCAGCGCGGCAGCCGCCGCCTTCGCCAATCCCGCCTAGCGGCATTGGTTGAGTTGCACCTCGGCCGACACCCTCGGCCTGGAGCCAGTCACCGAGATCCCCACCCACCTCGGCGAACACACCACCGAGGTGCTGCGCCGGCTCGGCCTGGGCGACTAATGGGATGTCTGACCGCCTGGTCTCCGCCCGTTCCCGCACCGAATCGTGTTGATGCCGTCAGCGGTCGCTGCAAGCATGCAGGCACAACCCAGGCCAATACCGCACGGTGTCCAGGAAACAGTGCCTCTGAAGACGCGCAGCCGAAACGCAACGGTTGTTGGCCCGCGCGGGTACGTGACGCCGCGACTGCTCGCGTCCCGACCCGCGTTCGTCTCCAGTCGAAAGGCGCTACACATGCATACGGTTCTCCGCGCATACGCCGACTACATCCGCGTGAACGCCACCTCCGGCCGCCAGGTCGAGCATGTTGGACCGTTCGTCGCGACCTTCACCGAGCACACCGCCAACCCGTTCCTGAACTACGCCATCCCGCTTGAGGGCGCGGCCCCCACCGACGACGACGTGCGAGCGCTCATTGGCGTCTTCCGGCGCCGTGGCCGCATGCCGCGGGTCGAGTACTTCCCGGTGCTGGCACCCGAAGTAGCGCCGCGGCTGGACGCCGCCGACTTCACCCACGAGCGCCGCATCCCTCTGATGGTGTGCACGCCCGAGGACCTGCGCGCCATCCCGATGCCGGATGGCGTCGCCGTGTATCTGCCGGCCTCCGACGACCAGTACCTCGCGGCCGCCAGCGCTCAGCACGACGCCTTCGAGGAACTGGGACCGGCCAGCCCCGACGACGCCGCCGGCCTGCGCCGGCTGGCTGAGGGTGGCGGTGTGGTGGTGGTCGCTGTTGTGGAGGCTACCGGCGAGGCGGCAGGCGCCGGTGTCTGCGACGCCATCCACCACGGCCTTGGCGAGCTGGCTGGTATCGGCGTCCGCGCACGGTTCCGGCGGCGCGGTATCGCGGCGGCGATCACCCACCAGCTCGCGCAAGCGGCCTTTGCCGCTGGTGCCGCCACCGTGTTCCTGACCCCGGGCGGCCCGGCCGAGGAGCGCATCTACCAGCGGGTTGGGTTCATCGCGATCGCCGAGCAGGCCCATGTTTCGCTGCAGCCATCCGGGCAGGCGCACGATGGCTGACCGCCGCCACAAGGCCGCTCGCCTTCATCAACCGAGCGGGTGCGGCCGGGGCTGCGGGTCAGCCGGCGGGGCCTGGCGGGAGAGCATCGGGGAGGGGGCGCCGCCGCAGCCATTGCCATAACGTCCGGCGTGGCGGGCGTGGCGGGCGTGCAGTGATGCTGCTGTTGTCGGCGTTACCTGACACGTCGATCCGGAATCCGACCGGCACACCGGGACCCCACGGCATACGCAGCTTCACGCTGCTGCGCCGGATCGCAAGGTCATCGGTGCTCACCAGGATGCCCGGCCTGGTCACCAGCGTCAGGTTCCCGCTGCGGACCGCAGCATCGATCTGCAGCGTCGGCCACGAGGTGACCGCTTCGGTGAAATCCAGCGTCACACTGCCGCTGGTTACCTGCACCTCTATGCGCCGCGGCACCAGCCACGGGCCGTCACGCCGCGCGGTGGCGTTGTGGCAGTCGATGCGCATCACGTCCTTCGGCCTGGCCGCAGGCGCGCCCGCCGGCGATTGCCGTGCGGCCGGCAGGTCCGAGATCAGCGCCGCGAGCTCGCCGTAGGTGCGCGCCGTCAATGCAGCCTCCACACGCTCGTCGAGCTCCTCCAGCGTCAGCCGGCCATCGCCCGCGGCAACCCGCAAGACCTCGACGCCCGGTCCCGATCGTCATGCGCCGCCCGCAGGTCGCCACATGGCACCAGGTCATCGCCGCGCGCCTGCGCAGATGCCTCATCCGCCATGGGCACACTGTAAGACGATGGCGGGCGCGGCCGCACCAAACGACCCGACCGCGCCTCCACCCATCCCGCGTGTCAGCTCGTCGCGAGCGGTTCTTGGAGTTCGGTGACCCAGGTATCCCGGTTCTCGCCGGTTTCGAGGTACAGCTCGCGGCTGTAGCCAGCGGAGCGGTACCCGTTGGCGTCGATCCAACGCGCCAGCGCCTGGACGGTGGCCATGACGTTATCCATGGAGCCACGGTGGACGATGGTGGCCGCTTGCTCGATCGCGGGCAGGTCCACAATCGAGAAGTCGTGATCGTGGCTGGGCTCGGCCTCGACCGGGAAGGCGGCGTGGACGAGCACCCCGTCACCGTCCGGGGCGTCCTCGTAGTGGGCGATCGCCGGTCCGGTCGGCGTCAGCCCCGCGCGGTCGAGCCTGGCGCACAGCTCGTCGTAGAGCGGACTGATGACCGGCCCGATCGAGACTGGCTCGAAGCTTGCGGCCATATCGGTCAGCTCCGCGACCCGGACTGCTGGGATACGTTTGATCTGGACGTCGTCGGCTGGCATGGAGCCCTCCTGTTCGATGAGCTGGAGCCTCGCCTCAACCTGCGCCATCCGGGCGGCATCGGCCTGGATCCGAGCCTGCAGCTCGGCCTGCCGCAGCCGGAGCATCCCGCGCAGCTCCTCGACGCTCACCTTTTCGTCCAGGATCGACTGGACCTGCTGGAGGGTGAACCCGAGATCCTTCAGCGCGACGATCCGGTTCAGTCGCGACAGCTGCTGGGCCTCATAGAAGCGGTAGCCGGTCGCCCGATCGACGGATGCTGGCCGTAGCAGCCCGATCGCGTCGTAGTGCCGCAACATCCGCACCGACACGCGGCCGTGCCTGGCGAAGTCTCCAATGCTGAACATGACGCCTCCCGGTCTACGACCTCACACAGTGTCAGGGTCAAGACCTCCCGCCAATAGATGCGCAGCCGCCCCACCCCCGAACCCGGCCTTCCGGTATTGGTTGAGTTGCACCGCTTGGCCTGGTCGGGTAGAGTCCCGCAACCGTTGACCGGATTGAGGGATGATGGGCGATGGGCCAGATCGAGGAGGATCGCCGCGAGCTGATCGCCTGCGTGCTCGGCCGGCTCGACGTGGCCGCCATGCTCCTGATCAAGTCGGGCGCGACGCTCGAAGAACAGCACGCCATCCTCGGCGACCTGACCGCAGCGAGCCTCGCCGTCCGCTTCTTGGGGAGCACCAACCTGGACGCCCCTGCGGCCGTCGCCGAGGCATGGCGGCGCGGGAGCGTGTCCGGGTGCCAAAGACTCCAGCGAAGACGCTACAGTTGAACGACACGACCACCCCGAGCGACCCGGGGAGTGTGAGCAACCCGATGGACCGCCGCGCCGCCCTTTTGACGATTGCCACCATCATGGGCGCTTCTGCCGTCGAGGCGCTGACCGGACTGGACGGCGCCGAGCTCGCTGCGGTCTTGAATGCCACCACCCGCAAGCTCCGCAGCCGGCTGGACGTCGGCCCAGCCGAGCAGGTCTACCGGGCGATTACGCGGCACGCTGACCGCATCAACCGGCTAGTAGCAACGTATGACGACCGACGCATGCACGCCGCTCACGCTGAAGCGCTGGGCCGCGCTGGGTTCATCGCCTACTACGATCTCGCCTGGCCCCAGACCGCTACCAGGCATCTCAGCGACGCGCTCAGCGCGGCCGAACGAGCAGGTGATCGGGAACTGGTCGCTTGGGTGCTGTGTTTTCAAGCACACCAGGCCACCCACAACGGACAGCCGGAGCTTGGCCGGCGTCTGGTGGGAGCAGGGTTCGCCGCCTTGGCCAAGGTTGAAGGGGCACCGGTGGCCACTTCGCTCTGGCTCCGTGAGGTGACCGCAAGTACGTTGGCACGCGATGAACGAGCTGCGCTTGCCGCTATCGAGCAGACCGCTTCAGCCGCTCAGCGAGCCTACGGCCGCGTGGGATGGCTGCCTCTCACCGCATGGACGGCAGACAGCCGAGCGGGAGCGTGCTACCTCGCTTTCGGGCGGCTCCCGCAGGCTGAGCAGGCACTCGATCGGGCGCTCGCGCTCATGCCGAATTGGCATCGCGACCATGGCACGATCCTCGCCGACCGCGCCCAGCTCGCGGCGCTTCGCGGTGAACTTGAGCAGGCAGCGGCCGTGGCCAGCGAAGGGCTTTCGGCAGCCATCATGAGCGGCTCACGCGGCGATCAGCGCCGCACGCTGCGCCCCTGGCGGCACCTGGCACCCCACCAACGGGACATACCAGCGGTGCGGGAGCTTGGCGAGCAACTGCAGGTTGCCGGCCTACTCCCGGCCGCCTAACACCGACAGGCCTGACATCTGGAGAGGCGGGGGGCATGCGCCGCTGGTGGCGAAATCTCAGTGTTCCTGAGCGGATCGCCGTAGCGATCGGCGCGCAACAGCGATGACCTCAAGGGGCTGGAGCGTGCGGTGACCGTTCGAGCGGTCTGACCCGCATCAGAAACGATCCAACAGGCGGAGCCGTGGCGAGATCGCGGAGTTGAGCTGCAGCAGGACGATGAAGGCGATGCTCACGTAGGTGTTGATGACACAGAACAGCAGGCAGATCGCATACAGCGCCTGGTAGACGACGATCCTGCGTTCGCTGGCGGCGCGTGTCGAAGCGCCGACGTCGGCCTTCAGCAGCTCCGCGCGTGTGGCGTAGCGCAGGCTGACAAACAGCATCACGCCGAGCGCCAGCAGGTTCAGCCAGTACACCACCAGGGCCAGGCGGAAGCTGATGAACTCGGCCAGCAGGCTGGTCGAGAACGGCATCAGCGTCACCGCGAGCAGGAACGCCAGGTGGATCCAGGTGAGGTTGCGGTCGCTGCGGGCGAAGGCGTTGAACTGCGCCTGTTGCCCCACCCAGAAGATCCCGAGCGTTAGGAAGCTCATGAGATACGGGAGCAGCCTGGGCGCGAGCGCGCCGAGGGCGTGCCACACCACCTGCTCGGACCGCAGCGACCCGCTCGTCCAGAGCGCGTGCTGCTGGTGGACCACGCCGGTCGCAGGGACGCGGAGGTCCAGCACGAGCAGCGTCATCGCCACGGCGAAGATCCCGTCGCTCAGCGCGGCGAGCCGCTCCAGGTTGCTCCCGGCGATGCGGTGATATTCGGTTGGCGTCGCGGTCCCCTTCCCTCCAGCGTCCGATCGGTACCTGAAGGGGAGGATGCCATGTCAGGGAACGTTGTCGCTGGTGCTCTTGGAGAAGACGCGAACGGCGATCGCCAGGCTGGCAACGGCGAACACGGCCAGGGCGGCGAGGCTGAGCGTGGCCATGAGCGGCTCGGAGGACAGGTGCCAGATCGCGGCCAGGCCGGGGTCGGTGCCCTGCATCATGCCGTAGTGCAGCAGCGCGACGGCGTGGGTCCATGGCAGGACCAGCGCGATCGCCTTGAGGCCGAGGGGGAGCACCGCCAAGGGGTACATGGCGCCGGAGAGGAAGAAGGGCGTGACCCCGATGGCGGGGATAAGCGCGCCGTAGGCGGCCTGCTGTTTGATGGCCAGGGCGAGGACCTGGGCGATGCCGAACATGCCGAGGCTGAGCAGCGCGGCCGTGGCGACGAACCACGGCAGGCGGGCGAGGGAGGTGTGGAAGTGCGCGCCACGCGCGACGGCGAGCAGGGCGACCAGTGCGACCTGGAGGAGGGCGACGGTGGCGACGGCGGCGGCGTTGGCGAGTGGGATGGTGGCGCGGCGGATCGGGGCGACCAGCAGCTCGCGGAGGATGCCGAAATCCTTGTCGGTGAGCAGGTCGATGCCGGCGAACATGGCGGTGAAGGGGACCAGGAAGGCGACCTGGCCGACCGCGACATAGGTGTAGTAGTCGATGCTGGGGCTGAAGCTGCCGAGGGCTCTGGCCAGGGCCGGGCCGACGATCAGGATCCACAGCACCGGCGTGAGCAACTGGGCGACCAGCCGGGGCACGGTCTTGCCAGTAGCGGCCAGGCGGCGCCAGTAGAGCGGAGACAGCCCCGCGGTGGCGGCGCTCATGCCGGCCTCCTCGCTTCGGTCGCGGGCCTGGTCGCGTCGGCGGCCCCGGCTCCAGCGACGCCATCGGGGCGCCCGCTGGCGCTGGTCAGGTGAAGGAAGACGTCGTTGAGGCTGCCGCGCCGGATGGTGACCGACGCCGCCAGGCCGTCGTCTACGAGGCGGCGGAGCAGGCGGCTGCGCTGGTCGGCGTCAGGGCGGATCGGCACCGAGATGGTCTGTGCGGTCAGCAGCGGCCGCCCGGCGGTAGCACCACTCGCCTGCAGGATCTGGAGCGCCTCGCCGGTGCTCGCGGTGGCCTCCAGGTCGAGCAGGTCGTGGCCGACGGTGTCGACCAGGCGTCGCGGGGTGTCCACCGCGACCAGGTGGCCCTGGTGCATGATCGCTACGCGGTCGCAGACGCGCTCGGCCTCCTCGAGGTAGTGGGTGCTGAGCAGGACGGTGACGCCCTCGGTGGCGCGCAGCCGGCGGATCAGGTCCCACAGCTCCTGGCGGACGGCGGGGTCAAGGCCGGTGGTCGGCTCGTCGAGCAGCAGGATGGCGGGCTTGGCGAGCAGCGCGCGGGCGATCTCCAGCCGCCGCCGCATCCCGCCGCTATAGGTCCGCACGCCGTCGCTGGCCCGGTCGGCGAGACCGATGACCGCGAGCAGGGCCGCGATCCGCCGGTCGGCCTCGGCGCGGGGCAGCCGCCACAGGCGCGCGTGCAGGTCGAGGTTCTGGCGCCCGGAGAAGTCGTTGTCCAGGACGCTGTCCTGGAACACCACACCGGTCGCCTGGCGCGCGGCGCGGGGTTCGCGGGCCAGGTCGTGGCCCGCGACCAGGATCTGGCCGGCACTGGGCCGCAGCATCGTGGTCAGCATGCCGATGGTGGTCGACTTGCCGGCGCCGTTGGGGCCGAGCAGCCCGAAGACCTCGCCCTCGCCAACGGTGAAGGAGATGCCCCGGACGGCCTGGACGCCGTTGGAGTAGGTCTTGTGGAGGTCGCGGACCTGAACCGGATCGCTCATAGCCACCATCCCGACAGAAGAAACTCTTGTATGGTTTTTCAAGTAATACCATGAGAAGCCATACCGCGCTACCCTGAGCGCGTGACCAAGCGAACCTTCCAGCAGTACTGCCCCATCGCCCGCGCCCTCGACGTCGTCGGCGAGCGCTGGTCGCTGCTGATCGTCCGCGAGCTGCTGGTCGGCCCGAAGCGCTACACCGACCTGCGGCAGGCGCTGCCGGGCATGTGGACCAACCTGCTCGCGGACCGTCTCCGCCAGCTCGAAGCAGCGGGCGTCATCCGACGGGCCGAGCTGCCCCCACCGGCCGCCCGGACCGTCTACGAGCTGACCGAGCGCGGCCGCGAGCTGCAGGGGGTGCTGTTCGCGCTGGCCCGCTGGGGCTTGCCACTCCTCACCGAGGACGGGGACGGGGACGGCGAGCCACCGGTCGCTACCGCCGTGGTCGTCGGGCTGCGGGCGTTCTTCCGGCCCGAGGCCGTGGAGGCCGACGAGCGCTACGAGTTGCGCCTGGCCGGCACGACCTGGACCGCGGCCGTACACGGCGGGCATGGCGGTGGGCTGGAGCTGCGCCCCGGCGCCCCCGACGCCCCTGCGGCGACCCTCGAGACCACCCCGGCCGCCCTGCTCGATCTCCGGCTCGGCACGATCGACCTCCCCACGGCCGAAGAGGACGGGCGCTTCCGCCTCCAGGGTGCACCCGACGCGGTGCTACGGTTCCGCCGAACCTTCTCCCTGGACACAGCCACCACGTCCAGCGCGGGTCGGCCCCGGCCCCGGTAGCCGACCCACACGGACACCCGCATTCAGATCAGATCATGGTGCGCTGGGAGGGCGGAAGGCGTGGAGGCTGGGGAGGGCGTTGCCCTGCCAGTCGAACATGGTGAGGTTGTCGTTGGGGTTGCCGGCACCGGGTTCCCAGCCGACGCCGGGGATCCATTCGGGTTCCCAGTCGACGAAACCGGCGCCGTGGCCGCCGGGGACCTGCTGCAGCACCGAGCGCAGCGCCTCGAAGTAGGCGGCCTGGCCCTGGGTGGTGGGCGGGTAGGCGGCGCCGTCGGGGAGCTGGCTGGCGCTGGTGACGAAATTGCCCAGGTCGTCGCCGTTGCCGAGGGTCCACGGGTAGGCCGTCTCGACCACCACGATGTCTCTGCCGTAGCGGGTGGCGAGGTCGTTGAGGTTCTGGGTGAGGTCGGCCAGCGACCCGTGCCACATCGGGTAGTAGGACTGGCCGATGACGTCGAAGGGCACCCCCTCGGCGATGACGTGGTCGAAGAAGTAGCGGGAGCCGCCGTTGTCGCCGCCCCGGTCGATCTGCAGCATCACCCGCAGGCGGTGGTTGGCCGGGTTGCCGGCGCGCGCTCCGGCGATGCCGGCCTTCAGCAGCGTGGCGAACTCGGCCCAGTGCTGGCCGTCGGACTGGTAGATCTGCCCGACCGGCCACAGGATCCCAGCGGTGACCTCGTTGCCGATCTGGATGATGTCGACCGGGGTGTGCTGGCGGGCGAAATCGGCGACGACGTGGCGGGTGTAGGCCTGCACGGTGGCGGCCAGGGTCGCCAGGTCCTGGCCCTGCCAGGCGGCGGGGATGGTCTGGTGGCCGGGGTCGGCCCAGAAGTCCGAGTAGTGGAGGTCGAGCAGGATCTTCTCCCCGGCGCGGGCGGCCCGGCGGCCGAGGGCCAGGGCCGAGGCCTCGTTGCTGTAACCGGCGGGCGGGTTGACCCAGACCCGCAGGCGCACGTAGTTGGCGCCGTGCTGGTGGAGGATGCGCTCCACCGGGGCCACCACTCCATGGTCGCGGAAGGTTACGCCCACGGCCTCAAGCTGCGGGGTGAAGGAAATGTCACCCCCGCGGACCCCAAGGGCCCCGAGCCCGGCGGCGCCGCCCGGGCCCGCCTGTGCCTGACTGAGCAACGCCATCGAGATGGTTAACGAGAGAACCAGCAGGGGTGCGGCGAACGCTAGCCGCCTCCGACGTCGTGCGCCCAGGTCCACGTCGGGCCTCCTCTCCATCGAGGACGACTCTGTGAGCGCTCACAGTAACCCATTGCCCCAGTCAAGGGAAGTTCTACCTGGGTCTTGACACCCGAATAGGTTCGATCAATTCTGTGAGCGCTCACGGAGTTGGTGAGCCCTCGGGGGACGGATGTACCGCCGCAAGCCCTCAAGCCTGGGAGGACGTCCCATGCGCGCGAAGATCCTCGTCAAAGCGATACCGGCCTTGCTCGGCGTCGTCCTGCTCCTGGCCGCCTGCTCCGGTGGCGGCTCCAAGTCCAATGGCCAGTCCGGGTCGGCGGCCCAGCAGAGCGGGCCGGTGAAGCTCACCTTCTGGACCTGGGCGACCAACATCAACAAGGTTGTGGCCATCTGGAACCAGAAGAACCCCAACATCCAGGTGACGGTGAGCACCCCGGCACAGGGCGACGCGCTGGTCACCAAGCTGCTCGCCGCCAACAAGGGCGGCAACCCGCCCGACCTGTTCCAGGCCGAGTACCAGGCGCTCCCATCGTTGATCACCAACGGTGTGACTGCCGACATCAGCAAGTACGTCGGCTCCATCCAGGGTGCCTTCACCGACGGTGCCTGGAAGCTGGTGCGGTTCGGCAGCGCCACCTACGCCATCCCGCAGGACTTCGGGCCGATGATGCTGTTCTACCGCGCGGACCTGTTCAAGCAGTACGGCCTGGCGGTACCGACGACCTGGGACCAGTTCGCGCAGGAGGCAGCGACCCTGCACGCCAAGGCGCCCAAACGCTTCCTCACCACCTTCTCCGGCCACGACCCCGGCTGGTTCGCCGGCCTCGCCGAGCAGGCCGGGGCGCAGTGGTGGAGCAACGACGGCAAGAGCTGGACGGTCGCCATCAACGACGCGGCCACCCAGAAGGTCGCCAGCTACTGGAACGGCCTGGTCACCCGCGGGGTGATCCAGGGCCAGCCGATGTACACGCCGCAGTGGAACAAGGCCATGAACGACGGCACCCTGCTGGCATGGCCGAGCGCGGTCTGGGGCCCGGCGGTGCTGGCCGGCATCGCCCCCGACACCAAGGGCAAGTGGGCGATGGCGCCGCTGCCCGCATGGACCGCCGGCGACCAGCACGTCGGCTTCTGGGGTGGCTCCTCCACCGCGGTTGCCGCCAAGTCCAAGCACCAGGCCCAGGCCGCCCAGTTCGCCGCCTGGCTCAACACCGACCCGCAGGCGCTGGAGGCGCTGGTCACCCAGGGCAGCCTCTACCCGGCCGCCACCCAGGGCCAGTCGACCCCGAGCCTGCAGAAGGCGCCGGACTTCATGCCGAACCAGCCGACCTTCTTCCAGACCGCGCAGCAGATCTCGGCCAGCGCAGCCGGCTTTACCTGGGGCCCGGACGTCAACGTCGCCTACAGCACCTACAACGACGCCTTCAGCAAGGCGGTGCAAAGCCACCAGCCGTTCACCACCGCCCTGGACGCGATGCAAAGCGCCACAGTGGCCGACATGAAGAAAGCCGGCTTCGCACTGACCAACTCCTGACCTCCTGACACTGAGCGGAGTCAATCGGAGGCAGGGTTGAGCGCGGAGGCAGCACAGACGCAGAGCAGGCCAGCTCGCCGGAACGGCGGCCAACGCCGCGGCCGGCTACCCCACAACAGCCACGCACGTTCCGGCGGGCTGGCCCCCTACCTGTTCCTGTTGCCCGCCGGACTGTTCTTCGGGCTGTTCCTGCTGGCGCCGATCGTCTACGCCGGCATGCTGAGCTTGCGCAGCTCGCGGGTGCAGGGCGGGATCATCGGGGTGCGCAAGGAGGTCTTCGTCGGCCTCGCCAACTACGGCGCTGCGCTCAGCGACCCGGAGCTGCTGCACAGCGTCCTGCGCATGCTGCTGTATGGGAGCATCGTGGTGCCAGTCATGCTGGGCCTGGCGCTGCTGTTCGCGCTGCTGCTCGACTCCCAGGTGGTGCGCTTCGCACGCTTCTCGCGCATCGCCATCTTCCTGCCCTACGCCGTCCCCGGGGTCATCGCCACACTGCTGTGGGGCTTCCTGTACCTGCCGGCGGTCAGCCCCATCCGTTATGTGACCGACCGGACCTTCCTGCCGGACGTCGACTTCCTCGGGCCCCGCAGCATCTTCGGCTCGGTGGCCAACATCGCCATCTGGGGCGGCGTCGGCTTCAACATGATCGTGCTGTACACGGGGCTGCGGGCGATCCCCTCGGAGCTGTATGACGCCGCCCGCGTCGACGGCTGCGGCGAGCTGCAGATCGCCCTGCGGATCAAGCTGCCGCTGCTGGTGCCGGCGCTGGTGCTGACGTTCGTGTTCTCGCTGATCGCCACCCTGCAGGTGTACAACGAGCCGGCGACGCTGCAGCCGCTCAGCAACGTGATCTCCTCCACCTGGATGCCGCTGCTGAAGGTCTACCGCGACGCCTTCGTCACCGGCGACGTCTACTCAGCGGCGGCAACCTCGGTGGTGCTCGCCCTCGGCACCCTGGTGCTCTCACTCGGCCTGCTGCGCCTGCTGCAACTCCACGCCTTCGGGGAGCAGCGATGAGTGCCTCCGGGAGCGCGGCCGTGGGGACTGGCGTCGCCGGGACCGGTGCGCCGTCCGGCCAAGACACCGTCGCCGGGATCGTGCCCAGCCGGAAGCCAGGTCCGGGCATGGTTGGAGGGCGCTGGCGGGTGCTGCCGACCGCCGCGCTGCTGGCCGGCGCCCTCTACTGCCTGCTGCCGGTGACCTGGGTGCTGTTGGCAGCGACCAAGAACCGTGCGGAGCTGTTCACCACCTTCACCTTCGCGCCGAGCTTCCACGGCGGCCTCGCCGGCAACCTGCGGGACCTGTCCGCCTACCGGGGCGGGGAGTTCTGGCGCTGGGCGGTCAACAGCCTGGTGTACTCGGGCGGCGGCGCGGTGGCGTCGGCGCTGGTGTCGGCGACCGCCGGGTTCGCGCTGGCGAAGTACCGCTTCCGCGCTCGCACCGCGATCTTCAACCTGCTGCTGGCCGGAGTGCTGGTGCCGCAGATCACCCTGGCGATCCCGCAGTACCTGCTGCTCGCCAAGGTCGGGCTGGCCGGGTCGTACTGGTCGGTGCTGCTGCCGAGCGTCATCAGCCCCTACGGTATCTACCTGTGCCGGATCTACGCGGCAGCGGCCATCCCCGACGAAATGCTGGAGGCCGGCCGCATCGACGGCGCAGGCGAGTGGCGGCTGTTTCGCCGGGTGGCCCTCCCGATCATGCTGCCCGGCCTGGTAACCGTGGTGCTGCTGCAGTTCGTCGCCATCTGGAACAACTTCCTGCTGCCCTACATCATGCTCTCCGACGAGCACCGCTTCCCGCTCACCGTGGGCCTGTACACCCTGCTGGCCCAGGGCGTCAGCCAGCCTGCCCTGTACACGCAGGTGATCACCGGCGCGCTCCTGTCGATCATCCCCCTGATCGCGCTGTTCCTGACCCTGCAGCGCTACTGGCGCATCGACCTCGTCAGCGGCGGTCTCAAAGGTTGATGTGCGCGGGTGACGGCAACGGGAAGACCCGTAGGATGGCCGTAAGCTCAGGCTCGTCCCGCGCTACCCGCCGGGAGCCTGACCGGTATGTCCGGAGGAGCCAGAATGCGTGAGGAGTCAGCCCGCGAGGCCGATCGCGCCACGGTCGAAGCCGGGAACGGCGAGGCGCCGGCCGTGCACCCCAAGTCGCGGGGGGCGGCGCGGCGGGCGTTGCGGCGGGGGCCCACTATCGAGGACGTGGCCGAGGTGGCGGGAGTGTCGCGGGGGACCGTGTCGCGGGTGCTCAACGGGGGGCGGTACGTCAGCCCGGCCGCGCATGCCGCAGTGCAGCGGGCGATGCTGCAGACGGGGTATGTGGTCAACCAGAGTGCGCGGAGCCTGGTGACGCGGCGGTCCAACTGTGTGGCGTTCGTGTTGTCGGAGCCGCATGAGCTGCTGTTCGAGGACCCGAACTTCAATGTGCTGCTGCGGGGGTGCACCCAGGCGCTGGCGGAGCAGGACGTCAGCCTGATCCTGATGACGGCGGGGTCCCGTGATGAGCGGGAACGGGTGCTGCGCTACATGCGCGGCGGTCACGTGGATGGGGTGCTGCTGATCTCCACCCACGGCGGCGACCCGATCCTGGGCGAGCTGGAGCAGAGCACCGTGCCGGTAGTCGCCTGCGGCCGGCCGCTTGGGCACGAGCGGTCCATCCCCTACGTCGCCGCTGCCGACCGCGAGGGCGCCCGCCTCATGACCGAGTACCTGCTCGGCAAGGGCTACCAGCGCGTCGCGATCATCACCGGGCCGCTGGACACCCCCGGCGGCCTCGACCGCCTGCAGGGCTACTGCGACGTCATGGGGCGGCGGACCCGCAAGCAGCTGATCGTCTCCGCCACCGAGTACAGCCACCTGGGCGGCGAGGTCGCCATGACCGAGCTGCTCGACCGCAGCCCCGACCTAGACGCGGTCTTCGTCGCCTCCGACCTGCTGGCCGCCGGCGCTCTGGCGGTCCTGCGCCGCGCCGGCCGCGCCGTCCCCGGCGACGTCGCAGTCGCCGGCTTCGACGACTCCCGCGTCGCCACCACCACCGACCCGCCCCTGACCACCGTCCGCAACGACCTGGACCGCGCCGCCGCCGAGATGGTCCGCATCCTCCTGCAGCGCATCGACAACCTGCCCGCCGAGTCGCTGGTCCTGCCCGCCGAGCTGGTAATCCGCCATTCAGCCTGAGGGCCAGTGGGCCTGAGGGTCAGATTTCTGCCGAGCTGGGCAACCTGGGGAGCCTGCCGGACGTGAGGTAGGCATGACCTCAGATGATGGGTTCGACGAGTTCTATCGGAGCACCTTCGGCCGGCTCGTCGGCCAGGTGTATCTGATCACCGGTGACCTCGGCGACGCGGAGGACGCGGTCCAGGAGGCGTTCGCCAGGGCGTCTGCCCGCTGGCCGAAGCTGCGCGATTTCAGCGTGCCCGAGCTGTGGGTGCGCCGGGTGGCGATGAACCTGGCCATCGACGGTCTGCGCCGGGCGCGGCGGCGGCTGGTCGCCTTTGCCCGGCTCGGCCCGAGTCCGGTGGTGGCGCCGATCTCGGTTGAGCGCGTCGCCCTGGCCGAGGCGTTGCAGACACTGCCGCGCAGCTACCGGCAGGCGATCGTGCTCCACCACCTGCTTGAGCTGCCGGTGGAGCAGGTGGCGAGGGAGCTTCGGATCCCGACCGGGACGGTCAAGTCCAGGCTCTCGCGAGGTCGGCGGGCACTGGCCAAGTGGCTGGATCCAGCGGCATTGGCGGAGACGGAGGGAGAGGTGGCGACCAATGATGGATAGGCTAGGCGCGGAGCTGGCTGAGCTGGCGGAAGAGGCGGCCGCCGGAGCCACTGCCGCAGGGGCGACGGCCGCCAGGCGCCGGGGAGCGCATCGCCGCCACCACCAGACCGCGGCAACGGCGCTGCTGGTCGTCGGCCTGGTGGCTGGATCGGTGTTGCTGAACCGTTGGGCGGCGTCGCCGGCACCGCCCATCGCAACCGCCACCTCCACGCCGACGACGACACTACCGTGGTATCCGTTTGATCCAACGGGCACCCCGGACCTGCATCTGCGCGGTAAGCCGGTACTGATCACCCAGCGGACCTTCGCCGGTCGCCCCTTCCGGCTCTGGGCCTACCAGGCGACCTTGGGCAAAAAGCCGGCCCTACAGATCTGCGTGGACGAGGACCAGCCGGGCGGGAGTGGCAGCGGCGGTTGCGCACCAGCCAGCCAGCCAGCCAGCATCACGTCCGCGATCGGTCCCCAGGTGCAGCTCGTGGACGGGTTCGTCAGCAAGCGGGCCGCGCTGGTACGGCTGGAGCTGGCCAGGGCTGGGAGGCCGTTGCCACCTATAGTTGTGCGGCCGTTGCCGGGCGGACCGCACCTGCCGGCCAACGTCTGGTTCGCCACCATCGGGCGGACCGTCGAAGTCAGCCGGGTCGTATTGCTGGATGCGTTCGGCAAAGAGGTCGGCCACGCCCGCGGCATTTAGCAGGGTCGGAGTATTTGCCACCAGCCGGCCCGGTCAACGTGCTCGGCCACGCGCCATCGGGCGCGGGCCCGCTACGGGTCAGCGCCTACGATGCCGAGGCGTCCTACACCTGCATCCAGGTCATCCCCGACCAGCGGCCCAACGACGGCTTTGTCAGCTGCGTCCCGCCCGCATGGGCGGTCCACCGGCCGACCGTCGAGGTCAAGAGAATCTGCAGCGCAGGGGACGGCTTCGGGTATCTGTATGGGACCGCACTGCGGACCGCCCGGCAGGTCCAGATCGAGATCGCCGGCGCCGCCCCGATCCAAGGCCCCGCCTTCGACGGCGGCACGCAGTTCGACCGCTCGTACTGGGCGGTCAACATCCCCAACCACGCCAAGGTCACACAGGTCCTCGCCTTGGATGACCAGGGTGCGGTCGTGGGCCGGGAAACGCCAGGAAGCCGCTTGCCCTGCTAGAGGGCGAGCGGGGAGCGGGCAAGGGCGCCCATCGCCCTTGCCCGCTCCCTTCCACGCGGGTTACTGTGAGCCACTGTGAGCGCTCACACATCTCCCCTCCCGATGGTCGCCCAGCGGTGGCCGTCGCGGCTGCAGGCAATCGCCTTCGGCGGGGACTACAACCCCGAGCAGTGGCCGGAGGAGGTCTGGGCAGAAGACGTGCGGCTCATGCGGAAGGCGGGGGTCAACCTCGTCACCGTCGGGGTGTTCTCGTGGGCGAAGCTGGAGCCGGCGCCTGGCCGCTACCAGTTCGGCTGGCTCGATCGCCTGCTCGACCGGCTGCACGACGCCAGCATCCTCGTCGACCTGGCTACCCCCACGGCTGCGCCGCCGGCGTGGTTCTTCCGCCTGCATCCGGAGGCCCTGCCGGTGACCTGGGACGGGCACGTGCTGGGAACCGGGGCGCGGGAGTCGTTCTGCCCCAGCTCGCTCCCCTACCGCGAGGCGGCCACCGCCATCGCCGAGCAGCTCGCGCGGCGCTACGGCGAGCATCCCGCGCTGGCGCTGTGGCACAGCAACAACGAGTACGGCGCCCACGTCGGCCAGTGCTACTGCGATCGGAGTGCCGCTGCCTTCCGCACCTGGCTGCGGGATCGTTACGGCGACCTGGAGGGGCTGAACGAGGCCTGGGGCACCTCGTTCTGGGGCCAGTCCTACGGCGACTGGGCGGAGGTCATGCCGCCGCGCCGCGCGCCGATGCCGGTCAATCCCGCCCAGCAGCTCGACTTCCTGCGCTTCTCCTCCGACGAGTACCTGGCCTGCTTCATCGCGGAGCGGGAGGTGCTGCACACGCTCACCCCCGGCATCCCGGTCACCACCAACTTCATGACCACCAACTGCAGGCACATCGACTACTGGCGCTGGGCGCGCGAGGTGGACGTCATCTCCAACGACCACTACCTGCAGGCCGAGGCGCCCAACAACCACGTCGAGCTGGCCATGGCCGCGGACCTGACCCGCTCGCTGGCCGGCGGCCTGCCGTGGCTGCTGATGGAGCACTCCACCGGTGCGGTCAGCTGGCAGCCTCGCAACCTCGCCAAACGGCCCGGGGAGATGCGCCGCAACAGCTTCTCGCACCTGGCGCGGGGCGCCGACGCGATCATGTTCTTCCAGTGGCGCGCCTCCCGGGTCGGCGCCGAGAAATTCCACTCCGCGATGCTCCCCCAGGGCGGCACCGCCACCCGGGGCTGGCGCGAGGTCACCGCCCTCGGCCGCGACCTGGCCCGCCTCACCGAGCTGCGCGGCAGCCGGGTGCAGGCGAACGTGGCCGTGGTCTGGGACTGGCAGGCATGGTGGGCACTGGAGCTGGAGTTCCGCCCCTCCTGCGAAATCACCTACCGCGAGCGGGTCCGCGCCTTCTACGAAGCGCTGTGGAACGCCCACCGCACCGTCGACTTCGTCCACCCCGAAGCCGACCTCACCACCTACCCAGTGGTGGTGGTCCCGAGCCTTTACCTCATGACCGTGGAGGCCGCCGCCAACCTGCGCCGCTACGTGGAGCAGGGCGGCCACCTGCTGGTCTCGTTCTTCTCCGGCATCGTCGACGAGCACGACGCCGTCCACCCCGGCCCCTACCCCGGCGCCCTGGGTGACCTGCTCGGCCTGTCCGTCGAGGAGTTCCACCCCCTCCGCGAGAGCGAGACCATCACGCTTGACGGCGGCCTCCCCGCCGACGCCTGGTCCGAAGCGGTCGTCCTCAACGGCGCCGAGGCGGTACTCCGCTTCAAGGACGGCCCCGACGCCGGCGAGCCTGCCCTGACCCGCCACACCCCAGCAAGCGGACGCGGGTCCGCCTGGTACCTCGCTACCCGCCTCGACGCGCCCAGCCTCTCCCCCGTCCTCGACATGGTCCTGGCCGGCGCTGGCCGGGCCCCGACGCCCATCGGCGCCCTACCCGCCGACCTCGAGATCGTCCGCCGCGTCAGCCAGGCCGACAGCCACAGCGACGGCGAGCGTCCGCCCCGGGCCGCCAGCTACCTGTTCCTCATCAACCACGGCGACACCGACGTGACCGTCCCCACCCACGGCCACGAACTGCTACACGGCACCACCGCGCCCCATCAACTACGCATCCCAGCCGGCGCCATCGCGGTCATCCGGGAAGATCCCTGACCGCTTGATGGTGTAGGCACGGTCGACTCCCGTGCGAACCTCGTCGTGTTGACGAGCCTCAGATGATGGTGTCGGCTCGGTCGAAGAGGCGTTTCCCGCTGCCAGCGACAAGGAGGCGAAGCAGTGAAGTTCCTTCTCGAAGTCGACATGGGTGACACGGCATTCGACGGAAACGCCGTCCCGGAACTGGGACGGATCCTCCGGTACTGGGGTGGGAACATCCATCACTACAAGCTGCTCCCCGGTGATGGCTCAACCATCTACGACTCGCAGTACCGCGAGGTCGGACGATGGATAGTCACCGGCTCCCAAGCGCCCGACTCCTCAGTCGTAGACCTTTGACCCCAACCCAGCAAGAATTATCGATCCGACGTTCATGGAGCCGCACCCAGGAAGCCAAAGTAGTATCTCGCCATGCCTGGGCAGAACCTAGGAGCATTGCGCGGTCATCGAGGATGCCAAATGTGGTGCTCGCCCGGGGCGGCACGCAGGTCCCCGTAATCAACCCCGCGCCGCAGCCGCTTCTTTCGGTATGGCAGCAGCACACAGATCGCCTGCCCGTCGCGATGTTCGAGTTCGACGCGCACCGTGTCTGAATCCCCAGTCCTGACATCTGCGATTAGCGCAGCGGCTCGAAGGTCTCCTGCTTGGTCCCGGAGCCCGCTGACAAGCTGGTTGAGGACCTCCATGCTGGCCGGCCGATCATTGGGTCCGGGGTCGGTGCCGATCAGCCTGGGGGCGCCGTCTGCGGAGACGGCTGCGGCAAACGGGAAGAACTCGCCATGCTGGTCGAGCATCTGTTGAGCGAACGGCAGCGTCAGGTCCAACAGCCCATCCAGGTCAGCCTGCGCTTCTTGTGAAGCGTGCTCACGCCATGCCGTCATGGGTGCATTCTGCCAGCAACCTGATCCCTCCGCGGCCACGGCTGGCAATACAGACACGGTCGACTACACCAACACCGAGGTCCGACCGGGTCTATGTTGTCCGCTGGACGCTGCCGGCACCATTTCACCCACATCGAGGACTGGGACAACAGCACGGTGATCACCAGCATCGTCACCGCCGACAACCAATGATGAAGGGCACCTTTAGCCGCGTCTGATCATTTTAGCGCTGGTCACTGAATCACCGGGTCACGGTCCTGGAGGTAGTCGTCGATGCGCCGCCGGATCGGCGGATGCAGGTTGAGCCGCTCGATCTGCGCCGGGGTGAAGAAACCGACCTCGCGTGACTCCTCGCTTACCGCCAACTCTCCGCCGGTGATGCGGCACGCGAGGCAGACGTTGAACTCCTGACGCACCTCACCGTCGTCATAGGCAAAGACATAACGAGGGTCTGAGTAGATCCCAACAATCCGGACCGGCTCGACGGCGAGCCCGGTCTCCTCGCGAACCTCACGGATGATCGCCTGCCCAAGCGTCTCGCCGACGTTCATCGTCCCGCCAGGTAGCGCCCACAAACCGCTGTCGGCACGCCGCTGCAGCAGGATCCTCCCTTGTCCGTCTACGACGATCGCCGACCCGCCAGGAACCAGGGAATTGGCGGCTGGCGCGTCGGGGTCGTCGTAGTAGTCAGTCCGTGCCATCGGCGGTGCCCACCAGCGCTGGTGCGCGCGTAGACGGTGGTGCGGCGATGGCCCACAGGTCGTCGAACTGGGCAGTGTAGCAGGCAAACAGGCCGTGGCTGCTCAACGACCGCAGGTGCAGCAGTGGATGCTGGTAGCCGTGCTTGGCGTACAGGTAGGGCGAGACCAGCATCTGGTCGTCGAAGCGGTAGACCGCGTTGTACAGCGGCACGCTGACCAACCGCAGCTCCACCCCGGGGCAGTCACCCAGCGGCGCGAAGTGCTGCAAGGTGGTGCGGATGCGGCCGGGCAGGTTGCCGCCGAGCTGTTCGAGGTCGTCGCGCTGGCGGGTCTCGGCACAGTCGGGATCGACCAGGATGATGCGCACCTGCATGCCGGTGGCGGCGCAGCGCTCGGCGAGGAAGGCGACCAGGCTGGGATGCTGCTCGGGGAAAAACAGCATGGCGTAGCCGAGCAGGTCGATCCGGTAGCGGGCGCGAAACAGCAGCCGTGACCACACCGTGGTGGGCGCGGCGGCGCGGTGGGGGTAGGCGGCGACGATCTCGGCGGTGTGGACCGGCGAGGCCGCCGCGCTGCCGCTGCCGGGCCACAGCAGCTCTTCCTGCTCGTTGAGCAGATCCACCAGCGCCCAGCGGTGGCGGGCGCGGGGGATGCGTCCCTGCAGCCAGCGCTGGACGGTCTTGGGGTCGACGCCGATAGCGCGGGCGACGGCTTCGATGTCCATGTGGGCTGCGGCGATGGCAGCGCGGAGGCGGTCATTGGTCATACAACGGGCATCAAACCCTGTGGGACGGGACGATGCAATCCCTCCGTAATACGTCCCGAACGTTCTCACTGGACGGTGGCTGGGTCCTTGGAACAGTGAAAGGGTCGAACACGTCAACCGTCGTGTAGGCAACAGCACAGGAGCAGGCGATGCGCCGACCCAGCCTCCGCGAGCAGATCCCGCACCTTGACGCGGCGCAACTCCACGCCGTCCACCGCATTGCCCGCTCCGGCGGACGACTCCCCCTCCACACGCTTCCCCGCGAGCTGGCTGCAAGCCTCCGGGATACCCGCGCGGTCGCTGCCGACCGCCGCACCGGCGACCTGCGCCTCACCCATCTCGGCCTGCTCGCCCTCCTCCAATCCCGGCACGCCACCCAGATTCCCACGCTGGCCGAGGCTCGCGAGCTGACGGGCAGAGGATTTCTGGCTGTCACCTTGGAGCGCAACCAGTGACCAACAACATGGCCTACCTGACTGTTGGCGACCTGATCGACGAAGCCGCCAGGCGACTCCGCACCGGGGCAAGCCCCGAGGAGGTCGGCCTGGCGGCGATCAAGGGCAAGTACTTCCTGGCGGCACTGTGCGAGGCAAGCCAACGCTGCGGAGTCCCGCCACCAGCAGGGCTACACGTCGTGGTCGATCTTTTCCCGAAGTGGTTTCTGTCCCTCGCGGTGCCAGTGTCAGCCGAGCTGGGCGAGGAGGGCTGATGAATCAGGAAACGGTCCCCTTATTCGGTCGTCTGGTCGTCAGTCAAGCTGGAGCTTCCAGATGCTGCGGCCGTAGGTCGCCGCATACAGGGTGTTGGTTGGCTGGTGGAAGCGGAGGTCGTTGACTGGCGCCCTCGGTAGCCCTCTTCCGAGCTGATGCCAGGTGATCTTGGAGGACTTCACGTTGGCGGTGAAGACCCCGACGTCGGTGGCGACGAAGACCCGGTTCACGTCGCCGGGGTCGACGATGATGTCCTGGGTCGGGGCGGCTGGCAGGTTGCCGCTGAGGTCAGCCCAGTGCGCTCCCCCGTCGGTCGAGCGCAGGACGTGCGCGTGGTTGTCGGCGTTGCGGTAGCCCGAGTAGGTGGCGTAGACGACCTTGGCGTTGGTCGGGTCGACCGCCACCCGGGTCACCCAGCGGCTTGGCAGGACTGGGTCGGTGAAGCGCGTCCAGGTGGCGCCGCCGTCGGTCGTGCCCCACAACCAGCCGTCGTCGGTACCCGCGTACAGCACGTTCGGGTCGGTCTTGGCCGCCGCGACCGTGGTGATGGTGCCGAACGGGTAGGCGGGGTCGGTGCCTGACGCCGGGTTGCTCAGGCTCGGGCTGATGGCGGTCCAGACCGGCGCGCCCGAGGCCGGTTTGACGTCGGCGGTGCGGTTCAGGATGTTGCCGCCGTAGTACATGACCGATGAGTTGTTCGGGTCCAGGACGATCGGCGTCTCCCAGTTGCGCCGGTCCGCGGTCGTGGTTCCGATGCCGCTGAAGGTATTGCCGGCGTCGGTCGAGCGGCGGCAGGAGCCGAACTGCGAGCACCCGTAGACGAAGTTCTGGTCGGTGTAGTCGATCGCGGTGTACTCGCCGTCGCCGCAGCCGCCGTAGTTGCCCCAGGTCCCGGTCACGGCGCCGGTGGAGTCCCACGAGCGCAGGCAGCCGTTGTCCTGTGCGCCGCCGACGACGCGGTCGGGGTTCTGCTCGCCCACGTCAACCGTGTAGAACTGCGTCCAGGGCTCGTTGGCCGCCTCGGTGAAGGTGCCGCTGTCGGCGTTGCTGGCAGAGCGGTAGAAGCCGCCGTCGTTGCCCTGGTAGACCCGTGCGGACGCGCCGGAGGTGGTGGGATCCCAGGCCATGGCGTGATGGTCGGCGTGGAGGCCGGCGACGCTGCTCCAGGTGGCGCCGCCGTCGGTTGAGGTGCGGAGGGCGACGCCAGCGATGAACAGCCGGTCGGCGTTGGCCGGGTCAACCCAGAGCTTGGAGGTCCAGACCGTGTCGCCGCCCGGGGCCGCGGGCGTCATGGTGGTGAAGGTGGCACCGCCGTCGTCCGAGCGGTGGAACCCTCTGAACGCCCGCTCGGCGGTGGTGGTCTGCGACCACGACCCGACGGTGACGTAGACCCGGTTCGGGTCTGAGGGCGCGATCGCGACGCCCATCCGAGCCTGCAGGTCGGCGTTCTGCGCGAAACCGATGGTGTCGCCGGGGGTGAAGGCGGTGATGCGGTCGTTCTCGAGCCGCGTCCAGGTCGTGCCACCGTCGCTGGTTTGGTAGAGCCCCGACCCGATGCCGGCGTAGCAGCGGCACAGCCACTCGCGGTGGTGGTCCCACATGGCCGCGAACAGCTTGTTCGGGTTGGTGGGATCCATCGCCAGGTCGGACGCGCCGGTGAAGCTGGTGGCGCCCGCCAGCACGCGCGTCCAGGTCGCACCGCCGTCAGTCGACCGGTAGACACCACGGACCCCTCCGGGGCTGAACAGCGAACCGCCGGCCGCGACAAAAAGCCGCTTGGAGTTGGCAGGGTCAACCCGGATCGCACCGATGGTGGTGACGCCGCCGCCGAGCCCGATGAACTTCCAGCTGGCGCCATGGTCGGTGGAGCGGTAGAGGCCGTCCCCGCCGTAGGTGAGGCTGCCGCCACCGGGATTGACCTCACCGGTGCCGACGTAGACGGTTCCGTTCCGGTCGACCGTGACCGCCCCGATTGCCTGCGGGAGGTTGCTGGGCCAGGTCGGGGTCATGGTCGCGCCCCCGTCGTCGCTCCTCCAGACCCCCCTGTCGCGACCGCCACGAAGACACGGCCCGACTGGGTGGGATCCGGGGCGATGTCGGTGACGCGCCCGCCGATGTTCGACGGCCCCACCAGGCTCCACTCTGGGCCGATGAGGCCGGGAAGTTCCTTGCTGGTCAACGCCTCGACGGCCTTGGCCTGATTGTCCGCTGCCCGCAGATCGCCGCTGGCGGGCATCTGGCCGGGCCCGATGCGCCCGTCGAGGAAGAAGTCGTTGCCCGAGTCCTCCGACGCTTCGACTGCTCGCATGTCGCGGGTCGCCCGCGGGCCGCGGGTGAGGTTGAGGGTGGCGGAGGTCGCCAGCGTGGCAACTGCTGCGAGAACGATCGCGATCAGCAGAGATCGCCTGCCTGGGCGCATGATGCTCCCTCCCATGAGACTTATTTGGCGTCTGGGAGTAGTCGGACGTTACCGCCGAGCAACTACAAATATTCGCAAGCGCGGCAGCAACGCACAAGGGAGCTATTTCACCTACAGGTCGCCAGGGTTCGGAGCTGCTGCAGGGCTTGTATACAAGCACGAACATATGTACGGTTTGTATCGAGGCAGCTGTCAAGCGAACACCAAGCTGACGGCCCTCAAGCAGCAGCAAACCCGTGACTAGGCCGGGCCGGTCCTTGACCGGGACGCCCAGCGGGGTGGAGTTGCCGCCCCGGTGTCGTTCGTGGGCGACCACGGCGGGCAGGCTCACGCGCAGGCGTGGGCGTGCGAGGCCATGTAAGACCACCGCGAGGTGGCGAGGGCCGATGACACCAGAACCAAGCCTCCAGCGATGGAGGGGCGGAACCCCGAGCAGGGGTACCGGTTGGTGAGCGCTCACAACGCTCACTGAACTGGTAACGGACTACGGGCCTTCGAATACAACGCCGGAAACGACCACGCGGGCTTCCGGGTTCCGCACCGGCGTGTGGTCGGCATACGCGAGCTGGAAGGTCACCGTCCGTTCTCCGGAAAGCAGCGGATCGGGAAGCTCGACGACGCCGGCCTGCGCCTGGGGCCGCAACTCGTAGCGCGCGCTCGATCCCGGTGGGCTGACCCACGCATGGATATGCCCGTCAGGCGGAGGTCCAACCCGGAAGCACTCGACCTGGAACCGGACCTCCAAGGGCGCCCTGACCGTCTCCCCGGAAACCGGCGAGTACACCTTCAGCCTCGGTGGTCCACACGACCCGCCGGACGACGAAGGCGTCGCACCACTGCTCGAAGCACAAGCTGCACAGAGGATCGCGGCGACAGCGCCCAAAACGACTTTCGTTACATTCACGAAGACACATGATACCTTGGCCACCGCGGGCTGTCAGCGGAAGCCACGGTACCTTCTCTCTGGCGAACCGGTCGACTTCCTGCCGGTCCAAGGTCGCCAGGACCATGGTAGCCTCCTGTCGATACACTGTAGCGGATTGCGATACAGTGTCTCACGCGAGACTATTTATCATGAGCCCATGCCAAGCACTCCGTCACAGGGCCCAGACCCAGAATCCGCGCCCGCCGACCAGCCGGAGCGGCCGGCCGGCCGGCCGGCCGCCTCCGCCGGATTGATCTGGATCCGGGCGTCGCCGGAGAAGCCGAGACGCCCGACCCTGGAAGCCATCGTGGCGACAGCGATCGCCCTCGCCGACGCCGAGGGCCTGGACGCGGTCTCGATCCGGCGCGTCGCCAGCGCGCTGCACACCCGCCCGATGGGCCTGTACTCCCACATCGCCCGCAAGGACGACCTGATCGACCTCATGCTCGATCAGGTACTCGGCGAGATGCTCCTCGACGAGCTACCCGGCGACTGGCGCGCCGCGCTGCGGGCGATCGCCCACCACACCCGCACCACCGCCCGCCGCCACCCCTGGATCATCGACGCCATCGGCAAGCGTCCCGCTATGGGCCCCAACGGTATGCGCCACCGCGAGCAGTCGCTCGCCGCCGCCGCCAGCCTCAACACCGACCTCTTCCGCAAGGGCGCCCTGCTCATGGCCATCGACGCCTACACCATCGGCCACGTCACCATGGAACTCACCGAACACGAGATCCAACGCCGCGAACGCCTCACCGACCCTCAGTGGCAGCACGCCACCCACGCCTACCTCCAGCGCCTCCTCGCCACCGGCGACTTCCCGCACCTTGCTGGCCTCGACATCAACGCCGGCCTCTCCCCCGCCGACTACGACCGTCTCTTCGAAGCCGGCCTCGACTGGTTGCTGACAGGCTTCACCACCGGCTGATACGGGCGGTGGCGAGGTCGAGGCTCCAACTCCCTCGCCACCCACCCTCCCCAGAGGCGGCCAACGGGTTCGTGTTCTATGACAGGAACGCCGAGCTGACCGGCAAGAGCTGCCTGAAGCATCGCCCGGACGGATCTCAGCCGGGCTGGTTCGGCTGAGAGGTCGCCGTGGGTTGGTCGCGGAGCCGTCCGAGCACCTGGCCGAGGACGGCGGCGAAGGTCGCCAGGTCGGCGGCGGCGATGTCGTCGAACAGCTGACCGGCACCCTGGCGGTGTTCGGCAGACCATGCCGAGGCGACGGCGTGGCCATGGTCGGTGAGGGTGACCAGAGTCGCTCGCCGGTCGGTGGGATGGGGCGTGCGGGTCACGAACCCGGCTGCCTGCAGGGCGTCGACCAGGCCGGTCACGTTACGTGGGGTGCATTTGAGGGTCTGGCTGAGCTGGCGTTGGGTGAGCGGGCCGCTGCGGTGCAGCAGCCACAGCACCTCGGCGCGGGCGGGGGTGAGCCCCAGTTCCTCCAGCCGGCGGTGCATCAGGTCGCCGAGCACCACGGCCAGGTCGAACAGCTGCTCCAGCGCGGCGCCGACATCAACGTCTCGGGGCGTCGGCCTCTTCATTGTGTAGTCTGCTTCACTGTGTTGTATCCTCCTGCACTATGGTAGCGAACTCTACAGCAGGCCGGATCGACGTGACCGGCCTGACCAAATCCTTCGGCACGGTCAGAGCCGTCGACGAGCTCAGCTTCACCGTCGAGCCGGGCTCGGTCACCGGGTTCCTCGGCCCCAACGGTGCCGGCAAGACCACCACCCTGCGGATGCTGCTGGGCCTGATCACCCCCGACGCAGGCACCGCGACGATCGGCGGGCGCAGCTACGCCGCGCTGCCGGCGCCCACCAGCCAGGTGGGCGCCGTGCTGGAGGCGACCGGCTTCCACCCAGCCCGCAGCGGCCGAGCGCACCTGCGCGTCTACTGCACGATCGGCGGCTATCCGCTGGCGCGTGCCGACCAGGTGCTGGGACAGGTGGGGCTGACCGAGGCAGGACGCCGGGCCGTGCGGGGCTACTCGCTGGGCATGCGGCAGCGGCTGGCACTGGCCGCCGCGCTGCTGGGCGACCCCCCGGTGCTGGTGCTGGACGAGCCAGCCAACGGCTTGGACCCCGAAGGGATCGCCTGGATGCGCGGGCTGCTGCGCGAGCTTGCCGACCAGGGCCGCACCGTGCTGGTATCCAGCCACGTGCTGTCGGAGGTGCAGCAGCTCGTCGACCAGGTCGTGATCGTCAACCACGGCCGGCTGGTGCGCCAGGGGACACTGGCGGAGCTGTCGGCCCAAGCTCAGCAGGTGGTGTCGGTTCGCACACCAGCCGCCGAGCAGCTGCTGGCGGCGCTGGCCTCCCCAGGCGGGGGCAAGGGTGTGCGGGTGGAGCAGACTGGGCCACAGACCCTGCGGGTCACCGGCATGCCAGCCGCCCGGGTCGGGGAGCTGGCGTTTGCCGCCGGGGTGCGGCTGCACGAGCTCACCCCCCAGCGCGGCGGCCTGGAGCAGGTGTTCTTCGCGCTCACCGCCCCAGGCGGCCAGCCCGCAGCAGCCGTGAACCAGGAGGGACGCCAATGATGCCGCGCCTGCTCGCCGGTGAATTCCGCAAGCTGTTCACCACCCGGCTGTGGCTGTGGCTGCTGCTGGCATCGGCGGCCATCACCGCGCTGTACGCCGCCCTGGACATCGCCTTCGCCGACACCCCAGGTACCTGGACCCTGCCGCTGTCCACCCCGCAGGGCCAGCGCACCCTGCTGGCGATCGGCGCGGGCGGGGCACCACTGGCCGCGGTGCTCGGCGCGATCGGCCTGACCGGCGAGTTCCGCCACCGGACCGCCACAGCGACATTCTTGGCCACCCCGCAGCGCGGCCGGGTGGTCGAGGCCAAGCTGGTCGCCTATGGGCTGGTCGGCGCCGCCTACGGGCTGGCCGGCATCGCGGTCACCGTCGCGATCGCCGTGCCGTGGCTGGCCAGCAAGCACTTCCACCTGGCGCTTGGCAGCGGCGACGTCGCCGCGACGGTGGCCGGCGTGCTCGCGGCGATGGCCATCTCCGCCCTGGTCGGGGTTGGGCTCGGGGCGCTGGTGCGCGAGCAGGCGGCGACCGTCGTCGGCCTGCTGGTGTGGCTGCTGGTCGTGGAGCGCATCCTCACCAGCGTCGGCGCCTGGGACGGGTGGACCAGCTACCTGCCAGGCCAGGCCCAGGAGGCCTTGAGCGGGTCGGTGCTGACCAACCAGCGGCTGCTGGCGCCGTGGCAGGGCGGCCTGGTGCTGGCCGCCTACAGCGTCGCGCTGGCCCTAGTGGGCACCCGGTTGGCCATGCGCCGCGACGTGACATGACCGGCCATCCCGCGCTGCTGGCGGGCCTGGCCTGGTGGCCGCGCGGCGCTGCCAGAGATCAGTCCCGGGGGACAGAAGCGCCGCCCCACTCCTCGGGAGCGACGTCGGCGAGCGTCTCGGAAAAGGTCCATTGATGGCCAGCCGGGTCCTCGGCGGTGTACTGCCGCTCGCCGTACTCGAAGTCGGTCGGCTCCATCAGGATGCGTGCGCCGTGGTCGCGGGCCCGCTGACAGTGGCCGCGTGCGTCGTCCACGCGCACCATCACCGAGTGCGTGATCTCCCCAGCACGCGGCGGCCTGCGATCATGGCGCACGTCGCCGATGATGACCGCCCCGTCGCCAAAGCTGAGCTGCGCGCGGTGGTTCTCGCCGATCCGGACGCGCTCGGCAAACCCGAAGGCGGCACCCAGCCACGCCACCGCCTCGCGGACGTCTGGGTAGATGAGCACGGGAATGACAGTGGCTCGCGGAATCGAACGGTTGGTCTTCAACATGCCGCCAATCTACCCCAGTGCGGGCGGGTGATTCTGCGAGAGGAAGTGGTCGACGGCGTCCCGGAAGCGGGCCCATTCCGTGCTGAAGGCGTCGAGGGCGCGATAGCCGGCGGGGGTGAGCTGGTAGTAGCGGCGTGGCGGGCCGCTGGGAGATTCGCGCCAGGTGGTCGCCACCAACTCGTCGCGGCGCAGGCGGCTGAGCAGCGGGTAGACGGTGCCCTCGCTGGTCAGCATCCCGTCGACCTGGCCGAGCTGGCGGACCAGGTCAAGGCCGTAGCGTTCCCCGCCATGGAGCAGGGCCAGCACGCAGTACTCGATCGTTCCCCGCCTGAGCTGGGCGAGAAGGGTGGTACGCGAGGTTTCTATCATGCGGTACATAGTACTAGGTGCAGCCCTGATCTTGGTGGGACCAAGTTCGGACAGGTACTTAAGAGCGAGCGGCAGTAGGGATCATTCGAGGCGTCGGGTGGGGTCGACGGTGCCTCATGCGGGGTCGGTGTGGTGGTCACGGGCCCCGGTGAGGGTCACGGCGGCGAGGCCGGCGGCGAGCAGGGCGAGGGAGATGAGGGTGGCGCTGGGGTTGTTGGCTGGAAGGGTGGGCCAGGTCCAGACCGAGGTCACCTGCTGGTCGAGTTCACCGCCGCACACCAGGACGTAGCCCAGCGGGAGGGTCCAGGCCAGGTGGGCGCCGAGGAGTGCGGCGGCGAGCAGGGCGATACCGGCCAGGCCGGCCAGGTTGCGCAGCATCGCAGTGGCACCGATGCCGTAGGTGGCGGTGGTGACGGCGAGGGCGAACGTGGCGGTGGCGGTGGCGCTAAGGGTGAGCAGGTGGGTCAGGCGAAGGACGGACAGCGGGCTGCTGGCGGCGTGCTCGGATTCGCCGAAGGGGCTGTGGGTGCTGGTAGCGATGACAGCCGCGGCGGCGACGGTGATGAGCAGCAGGAGCAGTTGGGCGAATAGCCCGGCCCCTCTGGTCCAGGGCTGGCTGGCGCGGAGGAGGGCGGCGGTGGCAGCAAGCAGGGCGAGGGCCCGGCGGGTTTGGCGGCTGTCGAGGTGCAGGCGGATCAACCGCAGCGGGAGCGGGGTCATGGCAGCTCCGTGAGGGACAGGGTGCCAGCGCGCAGGGCGGTGACGTGGGCGGTCAGCCAGGTGTGGCGGGCGGTGGGGGTGAGCGCTCCCAGGCGCTGCGCGGCCGCGGCGACGGCGGCGTCGTCAGGGATGAGGTCGCTGTCGGGGGTGTCCGCGGCTTGGTGGAGCAGGTACAGCGCGACGGCACGCTGAGCGGGGTCGGTCTGGAAGGCTGGGGTGCCGGCGGGGGTGACCAGGGCGAGCGCGACCATGGTCTGCAGACCAGCAGCGAAGGCGGGCGGGCTGATCGTGGTTCCGTGGATGATGAAGTGGGGAATGGTCAGGACCGGCGGGTTGCCCTGTAGGCGGACCACCTGCTTGTCACCGGGGAGTTGCTCGGCACGCACGGGCAGGCCGGGGATGCCGACCAGCGGCGCAGCGATCTGGTTGACCAGGGTATCGAGGGGGGTGAGCTCGTGGGCGTAGGCGGGATGCAGGCACACCGGCAGCGGGGCTTGGCTGCAGACCGGGGTGTAGGCGACGGTGCGGTCGCTGGCCGCGTCGTGCAGCAAGGGGATGACGACGCCTTGGTCGTCGGTGGAGCTGGTCAACACCAACGCGACGGCGGCAGCGACCAAGACGAGGCCGGCCGCGGTCAGGTTGGCGCCGCCGCGGCGGATGGTGCGGTCGCCAGCGTGGCCGCGCAGCGCGATCAGGCCGAACGCGGCGGCGGTGACGCCGAGGTAGCAGGTGAGCTGCACCCAGGTCAGGTCGGGGCGGATGGCGTAGAACACCGAAGACGCCAGGCCGATGCTGGGGTAGATCGGGCTGAGCCGGCCCAGTGCGTCGCCGTTGAGCGCCGCCTGCATGCCGGCGGCCATGGTGGCGAACACAGCGATGGCGACCAGTGGGGTGGTGAATCGGCTGGGCAGCAGCCGCCCGGCGGCGAACCCGGCCGCCGAGCAGGCCAGCAGGGCGGCCAGGCCGGACAGCATCGGCCACAGCACCGGGTGGCCCCAGGTGGCTTGGGCCGCGGTCAGGGCGAAGACCACCGCGCCGATGGTGGCGTAGAACAGCACAGCCCAGCCGCTGGTCGTGGTCCAGGTCGCCAGTCCGCGTGCCCAGGGGCTGCGGGGTGTGCAGGCGAGCAGGTCGGTGAGGGCGCGGCGCTGCTCGCGGGCGGCCATCCAGGCTGCGGCGCCGGCCACAAACGGACCCAGCATCTGGATCGTGCTCTGCAGGTCGGCGCTGCGGTCGGGCCACAGCGCCGTCGGCGTCAGGTGCTGGGCGATCGGTGACAGCCACAGCAGCAGGACCAGGACGGGGAGCAGCGGCAGCAGCGCGCTGCGGCGCGCCTCCAGGCGCAGCAGCCGGTTCATACTCGGGTCTCGGCGCGGGCCTCGGCCAGGACCGCGGCGTAGCCGCGTTCCAGCGGCGCGTCCCCGACCGCGTGGCCGTGGCCGCGGGCGGTCAGCGCGTCGGGGGTGCCGCAGAACGCGAGCTGGCCGTCGTGCAGCAACGCGACCTGGTCGCAGGCCGCCCCGACGTCCTCGACCAGATGGGTGCTGACCACCACGGTGGCCCGCTGGCCGACCTCGCGCAGCAGCGTCCGGAACGCCACCCGCTGCTCGGGGTCCAGCCCGGCGGTGGGCTCGTCCAGCAGCAGCAGCTCCGGGTCGTTGACGATCGCCTGGGCGATCCCGACCCGCCGCAGCATCCCGCCCGACAGCGTACGCAGCTTCGCCCGGGCCCGCACGGCCAGGTCCACCTGCTCGATCGCGCCGGCCACGGCCCGGGAGACCCTGCAGGAGGGATCTCCTTGAGCAGCGCGAAGTACTCCACGAACTCATACACGGTGAAGTTCGGGTAGTAGCCCAGGGTCTGGGGCAGGTAGCCGAGGCGGCGGCGGATCTCGCGGCGCTGGCCGTGGTCGGAGGGATCCCGGCCGAGCAGCCGCGCTGTGCCGGAGCTGGGCGGGATCACCGTGGCCAGGACGCGCAGCAGGGTGGTCTTGCCCGCCCCGTTGGGTCCCAGCAGCCCGAACACCCCCGCCCCGATG